>Ga0208162_1000105_pt1 | contig 42046 bp, 82 predicted proteins | sample CB_VirMetaG_4_FD_184539 | JGI IMG/M metagenome (GOLD analysis project Ga0208162, IMG submission 184539) | Freshwater to marine saline gradient viral communities from Chesapeake Bay - CB_1508_1M Viral MetaG (SPAdes) (version 4) | ecosystem: Environmental > Aquatic > Marine > Coastal | place: USA... | reverse complement strand
CCAATACCAAAAAATGTATATGGATTTTTTTCATATACAAAAGCTTGATAAGGAGTTCTAAAAGGTTTAAATGGATTTTCAACAATTCTAATTACTTTGTCTCTAATCATCCAAACATTAACTTGAACTTCTTCCATGTCATCAATTGATTCATCAAGTTCTAAACCTTCTTCTCTAGCACTCATTGCATCTATTGTTCCCCAATATTCTAATACTTCAAATCTATTTGATTCAATATCAGGGTATTGACTTTTTTCTAAATCTATATCTGTTTCCCAAGATTTTTTATTATACTTAGCACCCATCTTAATACATTCAAGTATTGCTTGTTTGTTAAAGAAAGGTCTATTAACTAAATCTAAAACTTGGTTTCTATTTAATCTGTGTCTTTGAATTACAAATTCTGCTTCTTCCATACTTCTAGCATTAGGGTCTGGATAAAAATCCCATACACTAACAAATTCCATTTTAGGAACTTTAACAGTTTCAGGTGTATATTCTCTACCATTACCTGTTTCAGAATATTTATGTAAAGTTTTATTGTAAGTAAAAGGTCCTTTAATAATTCCTGTTCCAAGTAAACAAGATTCAAAGATTGCATTTCTTAATTCAACACTACCATTTGATTCTTCTATTTGGTCTAATACTAATTTTTCTAATCTTCTTGCTGCAATTTGTGCAGGTTTAATTTGTGGCATCTCAGGACTTGGAGCTGGTCCTGAAGATAAATCTGCTTCTTCATATTCTTTTTCTAATGAACCTAACTTAGCATTTCCATTTAATGTATCAAATGTTGTACCAGGAGCTAAATCATTTCCATCACCAGGAAAACCTAAACCACCATTCATTCCTGACATAGGTGCTTCACCAGGAACATAATCCATATTACCTTCTATACCTGGAATAGGTTGTTCATTTTCATTCATACCCATTTGTTCTTTTAATGGATTTAAATGAGCATACTCATCTATACCTTCAGGTACTCTAGTTTCTTGAATAGTTAATGGAAATTTATTTGCACCAAACAATACATCAATCAATTGACCATATGCTGCTAGTACTTTTGTTTTAGTAATTTTAACAAAGACTCTAGATTTTTCATGGTCTCTAAAAGCTACATTTTTAAAATATCTTCCTCTGTAATTATGATATGCTTGTAACCATCTATCTTCATCATCTTCTCTAGTAGTTTCACATTGTTGAAATCTAGAATTGATTTGAGAAACAAGAGCAGAAATTTTTTCTTCTTCTTGTTCTGTCTCCATAACAGGATTTAAATTCTCTTTTATTTGGTCGTAGGTAGCCATATATAATTCCTTAAATTATTTGTGCAGTAATATAATAATACACTTAATATTACCTCTTGTCAACTATTTTCTTAATTTCTACAATAACACTATTAGGGATAATAGTACTATTTCCAATCTCTTCAATCTTACCTGTCTCTTCATCAGCTAGAGAATAATCTCCAAATATTCTAGTAACTCCATTAGTTTGAGTTAATAAATGACCTTTTGTAACACATATTGGTAGTTTTGCTTTCTTACAGCCATCAATAGATTGCCATGAACTGTCCGAGCAAATATCGAGCCAGTATACAGAAACCAATGGATATTTATCTATTTCTCTTGTAGCTCTAGTATTTAATTTAATTTTCTTTTTAACCATTCCCTTTCTTCTCCTCTTGCTGTTGTTTCATTTTATTAAATCCTTTTTTACCTTTACCATAAGGTTGAAACTCTCCTTTGCCTTTTACTTTATCCTCTTTACACCAATCTGTAAATTGGTCTTTGATTCCTCCAGCATCTGAGTATCTGTATATATTCATCTTAAATACTTGATGAATATTATCTTGTTTTAAATATTCTTGTAGTTCTTCATATGACATTACTTCATCATACTCTTCATTAGTTTGAGTATTTTTAAATGTATATAAAGGCATTAAAAATACTTTCTTAATACATGAAGTTGGTCATCATACTTAGCTATCATTTCTAATTCTTTTTCAATAGTTTCTATAATATCAGAATGTTCTCCAATACCTATAGAATTATTTAAATATATTTCTACATTAGCTGAATGTTTTTTTATGTGTCCTTCTGCGTGTGCTATTAAACTTTCTTTTATTTTATCTCTCATATTAATATCCAAATGTTGGGTCTGATGGTGTCCATCTTTTTTTGTTTGACATATCTTCCCATACTGAAGTTGCTCTAGGTCTAGACATAACTAAATATCTTAAAGCATCATAAGCATGGTCAGAAGCTTTTGTATCTACATCCTCTGGTCTACTAGGGTCAATAGGTATAGATTGTATTTCTCTAATTAGGTTAGGGCAAGATTTAAATATCTGAAGCTTGGGTCGACCTTTGTCGTTTAGTTTTAATCTTTCATGTATTTGTATCTTGCCTTGAATTCTGTTCTTGTCAGCTCTTCTAAGCTTGTGTCCTGCTCTTGTTAGTACTTCCCCTACAGTTGGACCAGTAGCACCTGTCCTTGCCCATGCAGCTCCATCTAACACACCACTTACAGATAGTCTATCTTCTTTTTCAAACTCAAATATTCTTGTAGATAAATCTTCACCTGTTAATCCTTTTTGATATAGTTCTCTATAAATAATTAATGTTTCATCAGTAGGGTCAACTGCTCCCCAGACTACTGCAGATTCTGCTGCGTAACCATAGTCAATTCCTTTTACTCTTACCCAATGTTTAGGTAATTCAAAAGGTTCAACTACATGATTATCATAATCAAATTCTGTAAATGCTGCTCCTTCGGCAACATCCCAATTACCTTCTAATAATTGTTTTCTTTGTACAGCAGGTAATGATTGTAACATCTGCTCGTACTTACCATCTTCAGATAGATATGGGTTATCTTCTAATCTAGCTGGTATAAACTTTCTTGTTATTTTATCTTCACCTGTAAAACTTTCATTTGGTGGAGCTGGGTCTAGATACCTTTTCTTAACCCAGTTTCCTCCAACTCCTCCAGGGTTTGCAGTACACCGAATGTAGCATTGTATATCATTATTTGTTGTTCTCAATCGTGATTGCAAATATTGGAGTGGGAACTCTGTTGGATACTGTGTTAACTCATCTATACCTATCCAGGTATATGATTGTCCTTGGTATCTATAAACATCAGCATCTCTATCAAGATAACCAAACTCCAATGAAGCTCCTGAAGGGAATCTCCATATCTTTTCAACTTCTCTAAACTTAGCACCCTTAAAAGCTTTAGGGTACAGTTCTCTAGATTTGTCTATTAGTTCTCTTAACTCAGGCATTGACTTTCTTAACAGCAATGCTCTATGTTCTTTAATGTGCATAAATCGTAAGGGGTCTACTAACATAGCATACGATTTACCTCCTCCAGCAGAACCACCATATAATACATCTTGTTCTGGTGCTGCTAGGAAATCTGTTTGTGGTCCTATGTTTGGTTTAAATACTACTCTTTCTTTTTCTTCTTCAAGGAGTTTCTTAACAGGACTAGGTAAGGTATTAAGTTTGTCTTCTTCGATAACCAAACCTTTCTTCGTTTCTTTATTTGTTTCGGCATTTTGTACGACCTTTAAAGTTTCTTTTTTTTCTCGGAGTCGTCTTGTCTTATTCTCCAAGTTCTTTTTTAATTTAGCTATTTCTTTTTCTTTTGCTTTAACAGCTTTTCTTGAAGCCATCTTAGCTTTATGAGCATAGCTATAATTGTATTGTCTTTTTGGTTTCTCTTCAGACATTCTTACTTAACAATCCTTTTGATTCTGTTTTAGGTTCTGGCTTATCTTTGTCTATGATTTTCTTTAAACCCATAGCTGATAGCTTCCTGCCTGTTTGATGTTCTAATATTTCAACTGCTCCTCTTAAACTGAAAGCACCTGACTTAACACCATCTTTCATTTCTTTTAGTGCTGATACTTCTTTATCAACAACCTCTAGTGTTTTATTATCTTCACCTAACTTATAACCAAAAGGAATAGTCGAACTATTTCTCTTCATCATCTATATCAATATCCTCTGCATTAGCATCTATTAATTTTTCTTTAGCAGGTATAATAAATATTCCTGATGCTGCTGAATGCGTTACATCAAGCTTATCTCTTTTAGCAATACCTACTCTATCCAACAATGTTTGTGCTGCTTGTAGTTTAGCATTGACTTGTGGTATAGGGTCATCACTCTCTAATATCTCCACTAATTTCTGACTGGCTCTTGGTGCAGACTTAGCTAGAATCCTTGTGGCAACATCTACTATCTCATCCTTTAAGGAATCAACTACATTCGATTTAGAACTGTCAGCATACCCTGCTTCTTTTAGTGCTAGGTTAATATCACCTTTGCATGAACCACCGAGGGCTGTTAGAAAGTTCTGTTGCTGTTCTGTTAGTTTTCTTTGTTTGTTTTCTGAATTGGTTGGTAGAAAGTTATTGTTCATGTATTCATTATAACAAGTTTACAGCTAGTTGACAACATTTATTTCTAAATAGAGTTGACAAATGCAGAAGACATAGTATAATATATATATCAACTCTCCAGGGGGTGAAGCATATAAGTCTCTCTGGGGCAGTCCAGCAATATAGCAAGTCTTATGTGAATCTTTATAGCAGGGCGAGACTATCTAGTTTACATTCAAAGCTCTTCATTTTGTGCATGAAGTATATATACTACCCCACCACCCCCCTATGGCACATATGTACCCCTTGCTAATTAGAATCAATCTAATCTAGAAATATACAACTCTAGCTTGTATCTCTTTTTATCTTTTAAAATCTCTAATTATCTCAATCTAGTATACAACTATAACTAGAAATTCTAGTGTCTATAAGATAAGATTTAAACCCTCCAACAATCTCCAACTATTCCAACAATACCAACAATAAAAGCTATATTTCAATAGCATTAAAAACCCTGCCAGATTTCAATCTTAACTTATTAAAATTTTTGAAGTGGGGGGTCGGTCTATGTTCTCTGAATGTTCTCATATGGTCAATAATGTCGCATCTATCATTTTTTTATTGCTTTAATTATTGCTTATGATACTGATTAATCATGAACAAAAAACAAAATAGACCAGATAAAAAAACAAGATTACTGGCTCAAGCTAGAATAAATAATTTGCTTGAAAGTGATTATTATTTTAATAGTCCTCAATCTTGCTTTAAAGGGTTTTCAACTTTTAGTGCTATGAGTAAAAAATCTAGTAGTATTTTAAAAGCTAATGCTATTGAAAATAAATTGATTAATTTTGTTCAAAAAAGAATAAACATAGAAAATCAGTAATTCCATTTAATTGGTTTGATTTTTGTAATAACAACTGGAGGTTGAAAAATGTACCATATAATATTATGGTTAAGTTTAATTTTTGGAAGTGTTTTAAGTGTTGTAATATTTCAAAATATATTTTTGAGCTTATTACTATTCTTAATATTTTCAATAAATGTTGCTTATAATTTTAGTAAATAATTGCCTTAATTTTGCCATAATTATAAGATAGTAAATAATAACAATAACTATAACAAATGGAGTAATAAAAAATGAGAAATCAAATAGATAGTAAAAACTTATGGTTTGAGAATATTGGAAGTAATATAATATATTATAGCTATAATACAGCAGTCGCAGTAAAAACACCGATTGAAACTTATGTATGTGAAAATGTATGGAGTGTCACAACAGCTAAACACTTGAATAGAATTGAAGAGTTAACTGGAAGTGATAGAGAATATCGTATGAGATATAAAGATTTTAGAGATTTTTGTATCAATAACAATGTTAATAAACACTATATATAAAACAACTGGAGGTTGAATGACAATAGCAATAATACTATTAATAGTAATGGTTATTTTTGGCTTATATGCTACAAATGATTTAATGGAGGACTAATGTTAGAAATATTGACAATGTTTTTAATTTGTATATTATTTATAGTAATAATATATGCAAGTGAATATTAAATAAAAATAAAAATGGAGGATATAAAATGGTAAAATTAAATTTAGAATATAAAAAACCAGTTAAGCTAACATTTAAAACTGGCAATCCAAAAACTGATAAAAACTTAAAACAAAAATATAATAAATATTGGATACTTAGATTTAATGGAATGCCCTATAATTTAAGTGGCTATCAAATGTGTCCGAGTGCAAGTGCTGGTTGTAGTGCAAGTTGTTTACATACTGCAGGAAATCCAGTATTTCAAAAACAAAAAGATATGGGTAGGATTAATAGGTCAAGATATTATATGCAATCAAGGGTTGAATTTCTTAAACAACTTATAAAAGAAATAAGAAACCATGAAATATATTGTACTAAAAATGGATTTAAACCAGTAGTCAGATTGAATACAACTACTGATATATCATGGGAAATTCATGGAATTTTTGAGTTGTTTCCTAATGTACAATTTTATGATTATACAAAAATCAAAAAACGAATATTCAAATATTTAAATAATGAGTATTCAAAAAACTATCATTTGACTTTCTCAATGCATGAAACTAATTATGATGATTGTATGGAAGTATTAAATAATGGTGGCAATGTTGCAATGGTATTTCGAAATCAATTACCAGAAACTTATAAAGGTTTTAAAGTGGTGAATGGTGATGAAAGTGACTTAAGATTTTTAGACCCTCGAAATTCAATCGTAGGTTTAAAAGCTAAAGGTAAGGCAAAAAAAGATACTACTGGATTTGTAGTAAATAGTTAAACAATAAACAACTGGAGGTTGAATGATTGAGTTATGTTATGAAACAAAAAAAGAGTTAAGAAATAATATAGGAAGTGAATTAGATTATATTGAAACATCTATGTTTGGTGCAGAATATAAATCTAATGGTACAATTACAGGTTGCAATAAAAAAAGAAGTTGGTTTGCAAATGTAATAATGCAAGATGATAAAATAATAAAAGTAAAATAAAATTATGGTTGACATAATCTTGCCACAATTAAGTGGTAAGCAATAATAACAATAACAATAGGAGTAAATATGAGTGAAGTAAAAAAATATGATAATGACTTTTTATTTTTAGATATAAGAGTAAGAAGTAAAAAAGATATTCCAATTCTAGATATGGAGGAGGATGTTGAAAGCTATTTACTAGATGATACACAACATTTAGTAGATGAAATAAATAAAACTGGAATGTTAAAATAGGAGGACATATGAAAATAAGTGAAGCAATAAGTGAATTACATAATGCTTGTGAATATTATGAAATGGTACATGATACTGGAGATGAAAAACAAACTGAAAAAAATAAAGATAAAGTATGGAAAGGTTATGATATTATCATTGACTTGCTACATAAAAATAAATTAGTAAAATAAATAGGAGGATAGATGAAGAGTAAATCAATAAGTGCAGATGCAGATAAGATTGTTAGTGGTTTATTAGTTTGTAAACCTTTAGCAGATGAAGTGTATAACAAGTTAAGAAAGTTAGCTTTAGCAGATGAAGAGAACTTTAGAAATAATAGAATAGCAGAAAGACATAGATTAAATAATGGCTATTCTAAAGGAGGACACTAGCATATGAAGTTAAAACAAATAGTAGACATCACTAAAATATTAAGTGATAGGAAGATACCAGATGATGTACTAAAATTTTTAGATGATGAGTATTATTCTATATCTAAAAAACAAAATATAAAGTTTGGTGATATGGATTTACTACATTATATCAGAGTAAATATTAAAGACCATAAGAATTTATGGAAGAGTTATAATGAAGTAGATGATAAACTACATAAGATACAAAAGATAATGGAGGAATAATGAGTGATAAAACTATATATAAATTTGGAGGAACTAATATTGGTGGCTCTAATATAGAAGAGATAGAGAGTAGAGGATATAAGAAAGCAGTAAAAAGTTTTCAAATGAAATATCCTAAACTTCAAGAAGTAATAGTTGAATGGGTTAAGAATGGAGTTGAGTTAAGTAAACTACAAAAACTTCCAATGGGTAGGAAGAAAAAACTAGGAGGATAAATGAATAAAGATGAGCAGATAAAACAATTAAAAGAAGAGTTAGAGTATTATAAAAAGAACTCTGTAATGATATGTGGTATGAGTACTGAAGATGATGATGGGGAGGAAGCAGAAGAGTTAGGAGTAAAAGATGGTGAAACCTTTTTTAATTTTGATGAAGAGGGTTTTATTGATGATGCTTTATATCAATTAAAATATTTACTTAAATATGATAGAGTATTCAGAGGTGGTGAGGAGGTATAATGATAATAGATAAACGATTAAACAATTTGGCAGATGCTTATTGTAGAGCAAACAACAGAGAGTTTAAGTATCTATGGTTAAAAAAGATAATGGAGTATATGAGGAGGAATAATGAAGATAAAAGATTTAATTAAAGAGTTAAAATATTATGATGAGGAAACTGATTTTGCTATTAAGTTAGTTGTTGACCCTCATGATAGTGAGAAAGATGTATTAGTAAATTGGATAGGCGAAATAGATACATCTTTATTAGACCAAAGTTATATTGAGTTTGGAGTTGAAAAATGATTGAGATATTTGTAGATGCACCAATGGAATTACAAGTATTAATTTTATTTGGATTAATAATGGTAGTAAGAGAGTTAGTTAGATGACAATAGGATATGGATTAGGAATGTTATTAATGGGATTGATAGCAATAACAATAGGTGGTATTATAATTTATAAAGTAATAAATAAACTGGAGGATGAATGAAAGAGTTAAAGTTTGAAATGAAATTAGTAAAGATATTAGAACTATTACATCAACAAAAAGAAAGAGTGATAGAAGAGAAACCTATATTGTATTCTAGTCTATCAGATATTTATCAGAGAGTAGAAATACTTTATGATACAATTAAAAACAATCAATACACACCAGAATATTATGGTGTTAAAGGTACAATGACTATGGGAACAAACACAGAACAGAAAGGAAACAATGAGTGAACAAAGTAAGATACATATAATAGTAAGGAAATTAAATAAGTATGGTAAGGATTTATATTATGTAGTTAACAAAGATGATTGTTGGTTGCCAGTTATATATGGACAACAAGCATTGACTAAACATAACATAGATTATTTAAAGATGACTGATAGATTTACATTTGAATTAGAAAGAGAGGAACTATAATGAAACAATATACAATAAGAAAATTATTAAATGATGTTTTGGGTTGTAGTAAGGCAATAGATATAGACGCACCTATACAATTTTCTATAGTAGAAAACTTGAATATGTCTAATGAAGAAGAAGAAACTTTAAAACCTATTGGAGTATTTTCAACAGAACAAGGTGAGAATTCTAATGAAATATGTTTTGGGTTTAAGAGGTATAAATAAAAATGTACTTTATAATTTTTAAAAAGAAAACAGAAAAGAAATATAGATTGTTTACTAACACTATATTTTCTGAAGAGAAAGAAGCTGAAGAGTTTGGTAGAAAAAGTATGAAGAGAAATGAAAAGTATAAAGTTATGGAATATACTATAGAGAATTTAGATGACTACTGGTATACTAAATAGATAATTAGATATGTGTAATGTTGATAGTATTAATAACCCTAATGATTTTATTTATATACTTATACCAGAAATTTTCATATGAATAATAGAACATTGACTAAACATTATATAGGTGCGTCAACTAATCGCATCCTATTGTTGAAACAAAATTCTTGGTTGAACATAATGTTGCCACATTTATATAGTAGACCAGAATATACAAACAAAAAAAACAAAAGGAGTAATATGTATAATAACTTAAATCAAAAATTATCTGAACTACAATCTGGTAATTATTTAATGAAAGTTAAAAGCATAAGTGATAGAAGACCAAACGAATATTATTCAAAAGAATATTTTGTGACTGTCAAATATCAAGTCACAGATTTGAATAATCCTAAAAGAAAGTTTGGAGTAATAGTATCTGGTATGGGTAGTAAACCTATTGAATTAAATGTAGATAGAGAACTACTTCCTACAAACTATTTTGTATGGGATAATTTTGATGAAGTATTATTTGAAAGATTATCTAGATGGCAGAAGAGTATAAATGAAGAAGGTTATTATCCAAAGGATAGAGATACAGGAAGGGTGGTAGCTTAATGAAAAAATATAAAGTAGGTATAAGTGAGTTAGGATATGAAGAAGTAGTTGAAGCAGATGATGAACAAGAAGCAGAAGAGATGGCATTGATACATTGCAAACAATATCTACAAGAATATGTTGATGTAGATACACTAGAGGAGGTGGAATGAAGTGTGAAGTGTGTAATAAATATGATGCAGTAGCAAGAGATTATAGATTTATTGAAGGTTTATTTTCTGGAAAGATTGTAAACTGTGAATGGTGTAATCCTTTGGATGATGTATCATTATATAAAATAGCAGTAGAATGTAGAGAACCAAAATCATTTTATGATGATTATGATTGGGAGGAAAATGAAAACAATAACACAAATTAAAAAACATTTTAGCAATGAGGAAATAAAAATTCTTGTTGAAATCATAAGAGGTAAGCAAGACTTTGATGTAATGGAGGATGCTATTAAAGATTTTTATTCAGATGAGTTAAGTATATTTTCATTTGATGGTAGCAATATATTACACGAAGATTTAAGAGAACAGTTATTAGATAAGTTAGAGTTTGATTTTGAGATGGGAGGAGTAATATGAGTAAAGTAAATGAGAACTGGATAGGTTGGAATTATAAATCTAGACCAGATGAGATAATAGAGTTGGTGCTTGATGAAGTAAATGATATGTTAAAGAAAAGTAAAATTAAAATTAACTATCAATACAATGATGATAATGAAGAGGGTTGGGATTACTTTCTAGAACTAACAAAGGAGTACAATGGAAAAGAAATATAGGACTAAAGTTAAGAAAGATACAAAGACAATAGGACAGTTAGCTTATGAGAAACATTGGAGTGTAGAAGGATTAGTAGCTTCATTAAAAATAAAACAGGAGGACATAAAAAAATGGGCAAAGTTAAACAAGCAATCGTAGATGTTGAAGAAGAAGTATTAGATATTGTAATGAGCAGAACTTCTTTAGAAAGAGGACATGAAACAATAAGTCTTCCAGAAGTACAAACTATTTTATTTAAAAAGTATTGGCATAAGAATAACAATGGATACTTTTTAGATGAAGATGTAGTTAAGAACGCATACAATAAAGCAGTATATGAAAAAGAAAATGAAGAAGAGTATTACACTAGAGAGGATGTAGGAATATGAGCAACATACACAATGAAAGATTAAAGGAAACTATACTTGAAGATGTATTAAGTTTATCAATAAATGATTTACAAAATGATTTGGAAAGTATGAAATTAAAACATCATAGTGTTGCTATTGATGATGCTATTAATGATTTAGTTGAAGCAATATTTTTAGATAGAGAAGGATACTAATGAACGAAGAAATATTTGAAGTGATAGATAGGAATAAAGCTAAAGCATACGAAGAGAAAAAACAAAAAGAAAAACAAGAAAAAATAGAAAGGGAAAAAGCAATGTTAATATTTGGAAAAAGTAAATCAGATTGGAAAGCATTAGAATTATATTACAGAAGAGAGTGGTTATGTTTTGTAGTAGGATTTGTATTAGGTGTGATACTTATATGAGTGGATATTATGTAGGTAAAATACATAACGATTTAAATAATGTTGATATGTATTTACAAGAACACTTTGATAGAGTAAGCTATGATAGTGATGAAGATTATAAAGCTTGTATCAAAGATGTAAAGTATATAACTAAAAGATTAAAGAAGTTAGATAGAATAGAAAAGATAATGAAAGCAGATAGATGAAAAAATATAAAGTTGTAGGTTATGAAACTGTAATGTATTATGTTTATGTTAACGCAATAAATAAATCTGATGCATACAATAAAGCAATGGATGTTAATGTTGAAGATTGGCAACAACAAGATACAGTAGGACTATGGGATAATGGAGGATTTAAAATAAATAAAAAAGAAATAAAAGAAATAAAAAATGCAGAAGAAAAATATAGAAGAAAAGGAGCAAGTACATTAAAACATGAATAGAAAAACACAATTTATATTTAGATTAAAAAGTATAATAAAAAAATGTAGAGAGAAAGGGTTGTTCTCTATTGCAATTAAACTAAAGGAAAAATATGACCGAAGGAATGATGAGAGAAATACTTGAAGACTGGATGAGTTGGAAGTATGATATACAAGATATGAATAAAAGCACTTGGAATACTAGAGACCAAAGTAAATTAGATATGATAAGTGTATTACTAGAAGAGAAGATGAAACAAATGGAAGGAAAGTAAATGATAAGTAATATAGATGACAGAATAAAATGGGCAAGTGGTTTTATAGATGGCGAAGGATATATACAATACAAACAAGAACCATATAAAAGAATAAGAATAGAAGTTTGTAATACAGATTTTAAACCAATAGAAATATTACATGATTTGTTTGGTGGTAGAATCTATGATAGAAAACCAAGAGTGACAGCTAAAGGAACATTATCTAAACCTCAAAAGATATGGGTAGTATTAAATGATGAATGCTATGAAGCTTGTCAATCTTTACTACCTCATTTAACTACAAAAAAAAGAATTGATACAGCTACAAAAATATTAAAACATTATGAGTAAAAAAGTTAGAATTAATAAAGCAATCTTTGGTAAGAAAGTTTTTAACAGTAGAGTTGAACTTGAATACTATAGAAAATATAAACAAATAAACTTAACAAAGGAGTTAGTGATGGACATACATCAAGCAGTAGGTATAGCTGAAGGTTATATACCAGCAGAAACAGCAGAAGAAGAGTTAGAAGCATGGCAACATTTAATTGATACAGGAGTTTGTTGGCAATTACAAGGTTGGTTTGGAAGACAAGCTAACTTTTTAATACAGAATAATTTATGTAAAGCAAAGACAGTAAATTAATGCTTGACATTTTTTTTATTTGTGGTATAAGGATAGTATGATTTTTAAAAAATTAATAGTAAAGTTGCGAATGTGGTATGCAGATATACGAGGACATCATGGCAAGAAATGGAACTATGAACCTTCAGAATGGTACATGGGTCAACATAAAAAAAGGAAAAATAAAAATGGAAAATAAATTAAAAAGATATGTAGTGATGAGTAAGTTTAATCATTCAGATAGTTATATGCTTGAGAAACAATTTGTAAATAGAAGTAGTGCTGACAAGTATGCTGAACTAATGGAAGAAGCAAAAGAATATGATAATATAGAATACTTTTTATTTGAACAATCTCATTCATATACTGATACAGGTTATGATAAAGATGTGGATGAATACGAAGATAGTATTCCTTTTTAATTATGGCAGGTAGAAATTATAAATGGTTAGAAAAAGAAATGTTAACACCAAGACAATTAAAACTTTTTAAATTCTTAATTGAATATAAAAATAAATATGAAGTGATGCCAAGATTTGATGATATGAAAGAACATATGAATGTTAAATCTAAAAATACAATTCATCATATGCTTGGTTATATAGAGTGGAAAGGATATATTAAAAGGTATCCTGCCCATGCAAGAGCAATAGAAATTTTAAAGGAGGTAGCTTAATGAGTTATAAGTATGAACACTATGGAAAGAAAAGAAGATTAACACCTAAAAGAAAAAAATTAATTGATGAAGTGTATCCAAGATATGAAAGATATATTAAACAAATGAAACAATTAGGTATATATGAAGGTATTTATTGGTCGGCTGATAGAAAAAATAAACCTATTCATATTGATACAAAAGAAAAATTTACTGAGCATTTATTATATAACTGTTCATTAAGTTTTAATTATTATATAAGATTACCATAAACAAAAGGAGAATAAAAATGAAAAAGAAAAAGAAAAAAGAAAGACATGAAGATTGTGGACATGAAGTTGATAGTATCAATAATGTTTATATGTTTCATAACTTAAAATTTAATTTGCATTTGTTTATTAATGCAATGGATTTAGATGATGCAATGAATCAATTTGATATGTGTCAATTTGAAAATAGAAAATATTGGAAAGTGTTTTTAGAAACAGGACATCAACCATCATAATAACAATACAACTTACACTAGAAAGGCAACACCTAACCACCTCTAAACCATTGATATTATTACATAATATTTATTTTTTAGAGAGGTTGTTAAGACAAAAGTTATAATGTATAATAGAGATACTGTCTTTAAAGAAAGACATAAACCTTTTATCCAACATAACTTAATTATAGGACATAACAATATGAGCAATAAATTTTTCTTAAAAAAAACTTGGGTCAATGTGGATGTATGCGTTGAAGATTATTATAATTCAGGTACAACACTACAAGATTTAGAAAAATTAAATTGGAGTCCTTACTCAAACATAATTAATAAACAAGTAAAAGAAACTAGACATACAGTAGAAGAGATAGATGAAAAAACATTTAAAAATAAGATTGAAAAATCCAATAGCCAAAAATCTACTAACAAAAAAGTTTCACTTGAGGATTGTGAAGAGAAATAAAAAGTCTTTAATAGACAAGGTGTTTGATAAAATGAAATATGATATTGAACAATAGTACAAACGCAGGACAAGGCGAAGGCAGGGCGATAACACCAGATGTTTTATTATATCGAAGTGTAATTGTAAGAGCAATTATGGATGCATTGGATGTAGATATTCATGCATGGGGTAATAAAAGAAAACAAATAATCCAAGAAGCAAAGTCTTGGTTTTCAAAAGATGACTCACACTTCTGTGAGATATGTGATTACGCAAACTTAGAACCAACATTTATAATCAGAAAGTTTCAACAGTTAGATAAAGCTAATGCTAAGAAACTATTTAAGAATAAAAATCTTAATAAGTTTTTGACTCATTATATTTGTAGCTTTCATCAAGAGGAACAATATTAATGACAACAGGAAAGAATACTAAGTTTGATTTAGACTTAGAGTATGGACAGATAAGAGAGAAGAGAGTAGCTGACTTACTTAAAGGAAGTAAAGTTGAAATAAAAACAGAGAGAGCATGGTGGAGAAAGACAGGCAACATTGCTATTGAGTATGAGTATAGAGATAAACCTTCAGGCATAGATAAGACAGAATCTAAATGGTGGTTTCATATATTAGAACTCAATGGTAAAGAACATTGTATGTTAGTGTTCAGAGTATCAAGACTAAAGAAGATAGTTAAAAAATATAAGAAGACACATACCAAAAGCATAGGAGATTACAGAGCAAGTAAATGTGTAGTGATTCCAATTAAAGAATTATTTACTGAAGGATGTATAGCAATATAATGTTTACCATATACGAAAAAATAATAGGTTATTGTTTATTAGGTTATATGTTTTACATATTAGTATGTATGGTATTAGGAACATTTAATATAATATAATTATGTTTAAAAATTTAATTTTATTTATAATCCTGTTAAGTATTTCAACAATACTATTAAGTGGATGTAGTACTAATCCAAATAAGAAAGTTAAAAACTTTCCAGTTAGTATTATAAAAAAAATAATTGTGGGCATAGACTAATGACAGATAAAACTTTATTAAAAGAATATAAATCTACAATCTCTGATTTAACAAAAGAGAAACAAGAATTAAACGATACTATCAATCAGAAAGATAGTAAGATTAAACAGATTCTAATACAATTAGAACAAGCTAATTCTGATATTCAATCTATGGGTTCTAAGATAGGTGAACTTCAGGAAAAGCTAAATAAAAAACAAACTATTAAACTAAACATTGATAAAAAGATAGAAGAACTCTTGGAAAAAAAAGATGAACCAAGTGTTGACAAAGATGATGAAGTATGATAGTAAAACAATAACAATTAACAAACATAACAAAGGAAATACATATGGCAATAATTGAAGGCACAGCTTACTGGGCTTCTCTGACACGACCAAACGAAAAGTTTGAACCTATGTGGAGAATTGATTTAGCAGTAGACGACAAGTCAGCTAATGAATTAAAAGAACAAGGCATTGCACTTGGCGAAACTACTATTGATGATAAAACTATTTCTAATATAGTAAGATTTAAAAGAAAAGTACAGAAAGCTAATGGTGATAAAAATACTCAACCACAATTAGTTGATGCTTCTAAGAACCCACTAGATAAAATAGTAGGTAATGGAAGTAAAGTTAAAGTAATGTATAAACCATACGAATGGAACTTCAAAGGTAAGAAGGGAATGGGTTTAGATTTACAAGCTGTACAAGTCATTGACTTAATAGAATATACACCAAAAGAAGATTTTGAAGTAGAAAATTCTTCAGGTGGTGTTGACATCAAGGATGATTTTTAGTACTATCCAACAGTAAAATGAAATTTGTTTTTCATTTTTTCTTACTCCGAGGGGGTGGCGAGAAATTGCCACTCCTTTTTTTTGGACAAAATTAAATTAACAAAGGGCGACAATGGAAGAAATAAATAAAAAAGGATTTGTAAAATATCATTTACCCTGTCCACTATGTTCAAGTAGTGATGCAGTATCTGTTAACTCAGACAATTCAGCTTATTGTTTTTCATGTCAACAATTTATAAAGGAATATGATATGGAACTACAACCAACCACAACAAAAAGTAATAACGAATATGAAGTAAAAGACTTTATGAAAGATTCTAACTATGCAGAAATTATAGATAGAAATATTTCTGAAGATACTTGTAAGAAGTTTGGTGTCACAGTTAAGATGGATAACATGGGTAATATTATTAGCCATTACTATCCATACCATGATACTCAAGGTGCAAAAATTGCAACAAAGACTAGATATACAAAGTTAAAAGAGTTTAGTATACAAGGTAATACAAAAGACTCTGGCTTGTTTGGTCAACATCTTTTTTCTAAAAATAAATATTGTATAATAACTGAAGGTGAGTTAGATGCTTTATCTTCTTATCAAATGATGTTGAAAGGAACATACCACACTCCAGTAGTTAGTATTAAGAATGGAATTACTTCAGCAGTAAAAGATATTAAAGCTAGTTTAGAATGGCTTGAAAATAATTTTGATAATGTTGTTATAAATTTTGATAATGATGAGCATGGTAGAGAAGGTGCTATGAAAGTAGCAGAGTTATTTTCTCCAGGAAAATGTAAGATAATGCATTTACCTGAAGGATTAAAAGATGCTTCAGATTGTTTAACACAAAACAAAATACAAATATATAATAAAACTTTTTGGGATGCTAAGAAATTTGCTCCTGATGGAATTATAAATGCTAATACATTACTAGATGATGTACTTAAACCAGTCACTAAATCATTTGTTCAATATCCATTTGAAGGATTAAATAAAATTACATATGGTTTAAGACCTGCAGAGTTAGTCACATTTACAGCAGGGTCTGGACTAGGTAAGACTCAAGTAATGAGAGAAGTAGTACATCATATTATAAAATCAACAGAAGATAATATAGGTTTATTAATGTTAGAAGAAACACCAGTCATAACCTCAAAAGGTTTAATGAGTGTTGAAGCTAATCAAAGATTACATTTACCTGATGTTCATGTAAGTGATGAAGAAATGAAAACTTACTTTGATGCAACAGTAGGTACTGGTAGAGTATTTATGTTTGACCATTTTGGTTCTAACTCTATTGATAATATTGTTTCAAGAGTTAGGTTCTTAGCTAAAGGTTTAGATTGTAAGTATATAGTCATTGACCATGTTAGTATTATAGTATCAGACCAATCTCATGGTGATGAGAGAAGAGCATTAGATGAAATTATGACTAGACTTAGAACACTTGTTCAAGAGACAGGAGTATCTATGATAGTTGTATCTCACTTGAGAAGACCAGATGGTAAAGGACATGAAGAGGGTGCAGCTACATCACTATCACAATTAAGAGGTTCAGCTAGTATAGGACAGTTAAGTGATATGGTTATTGGGCTTGAGAGAGACGCACAGAATGATGACCCTGAAGTTAGGAACACTACTAGGATAAGAGTATTAAAGAATAGATTCTCTGGTATTACTGGTCCTTGTTGTGATTTAAGATATGATATAGATACTGGTAGACTTAATGAGGTAAAGTCAGATGACTTTTAATAAAGTTGTATTTGATATAGAAACAACCATGACTGCTGATAAGATATGGTGTATTGTTTGTAAACATGGCGATACTTATTATCAGTTTAAAGAAGATAGATTGCATAGGTTTGCTGAACTTATAAAGCAAACTGATGAAGTTATAGGTCATAACATTATTGGTTTTGATATACCAGTAGTCAATACAATTTTTGGTTATGATGTATTTGCTAATTGTAAAGTGACTGACACTTTAGTTTTATCTAGATTACTAAATCCTATGATAGATGGTGGACACTCATTAAGAAACTGGGGTACTAAGTTAGGTCAAAACAAAATACACTTTGAACAGTTTGATTATTTCTCAGAGGATATGTTAACCTATTGTAGAAATGATGTTGAACTAACTGAAAGACTTTATAAATTTTTAATTAACAAAACAAAAGACTTTGGTATGTCAATTGAATTGGAACATAAGGTTGCACAAATAATTCAAAAGCAACATGAAAGAGGATTTAAAATTAATGTTGTTGAAGCATATGAATTACAATCTAAGTTTCAAGAAGATATGAATGACTTAACTACTAAGGTAAGACAAACTTTTCCTCCAATGAAAATAGAAGAAGAGTTTATACCTAAGTCTAATAACAAATCAAGAGGTTATGTAAAGGGTGTTCCCTTTATTAAAGTTAAATACAAAGAATTTAATTTAGGTTCAAGGCAACAGATTGCTGAAAGATTAGTTATGCTTGGATGGAAACCAAAAAAGAAAACTGATAAAGGACATATTATTGTTGATGAAAAAGTATTATCTCAAATACATAATATACCTGAAGCTAAATTAATAAACAGATACTTAATGCTACAAAAGAGAATTGCTCAAGTCAATTCTTGGATAGAAGCTATTAAGGAAGATGGTAGAGTACATGGCAAAGTTATTACTAATGGTACAATAACTGGAAGAATGAGTCACCAGTCGCCCAACATGGCTCAGATTCCTGCTGTGTACTCTCCTTATGGTAAAGAATGTAGGGCATTATGGACAGTAAACAAAGGTTATAAATTAGTAGGTGTTGATGCTTCTGGACTTGAGTTAAGAATGTTAGCACACTACATGAATGATAAGGATTATACACATGAAGTCGTTAATGGAGATATACACACAGCAAATAAAATTGCTGCTGGTTTGGAATCAAGAGATAAGGCGAAGACTTTTATCTACGCATTTATCTATGGAGCAGGTTCAAAAAAAATCGGAAGTATCATTGGAGGTTCGGAAAGAGATGGCGAAAGAGCTAAAGAAAAATTTCTACGAGCAACACCAAGTCTTAGAAGCTTACGAGAAAAAGTGGAACGAGTGGCTCAACGAAGATGGGTCAGAGGACTCGACCAAAGAAAAATAATTATAAGGCATCCACACGCAGCTTTAAACACTTTATTACAAGGAGCAGGTGCTATTGTTATGAAATGTGCGTTGACATTGCTAGAGAATTATGTTATAAATAAACGAATCAAAGCATTTCCAGTTGTTAATGTACATGATGAATTTCAATATGAGGTTGAAGAAAATAAAGCCGAAGAGTTTGGAAGACTAGCAGTACAATCAATTATAGATGCAGGTAAACAATTAAATGTAAGGTGTCCACTAAATGGAGAATATAAAATTGGAAACAACTGGTCAGAAACACATTAGTAATTTAGCTACTGATATTAAAAAATTAATAGCAGATATATCTAATGGTAAACCTGCTAACATGACAGAAGAAAATATGAATGTCTTCTTAAATAATATTAAAGAAGCTATGTTAGCTTGGAATACACCACCAGTTAAGACAGATAAAGAAGGTCAACTACGAATGTCAGTATTAGGTAAACCACCTAGACAATTATGGTATGACAAACATAGTCCTAAAGAAAGAAGAGATGATGATGCAGGATTAAATTTAAAATTTTTGTATGGTCATATAATTGAACATTTAGTATTATACTTAGCTGAACTTGCAGGTCATAAGATAGAAGACCAACAAAAGAAAGTAGAGATTGATGGTATTACTGGACACATAGATAGTAAGATTGATGGTGAGATATGTGATGTTAAGTCTGCATCACCATTTAGTTTTAAAAAGTTTCAGTCTGGTGAGATAGTAGGTGATGACCCATTTGGTTATCATGCCCAGTTATCAGGATATGAAACAGCTATGGGTACTAAAGCAGGTGGCTTTCTTGTTGTTGATAAATCTTCTGGTGATATTTGTTTTTACAAACCAGATGATATGGCTAAACCTAATGTTAAATCTTTGATTAAAACTTTAAAGTCTACACTAGAACAAGATACTCCTCCAGAAAAATGTTATGAGTTTAAAACAGAAAAGAATGGAAACAAAACTTTAGCTACTGGTTGTATGTTTTGTCCTCATAAGTGGGAGTGTCATGCTGATGCTAATGATGGTAAAGGTTTAAGAGTATTTAAATATTCTAATAAGAATGTTATGTTAGCTGAAGTAGTTAAACAACCTAATGTAGATGAAATAACAAATGAATATAAGGAACAATTAAAAAGTTATGGAAAGAGAACTGAAACACAAACACCTGCTAATTAGAGCAGAGGTACAAAACCCTCCCAAGAATGAAGAAGAAACTATTTCTTGGATGAGAAAATTAATTAAAACAATTGATATGAATATACTTGCAGGTCCTTATTCATCTCAAGTTTCTAAAAAAGGAAACAAAGGATTAAGTGGTGTTGCTATTATAGATACATCCCATATTAGTATTCATACATGGGATGAGCAAGAACCTGCTTTAATTCAGTTAGATGTTTACTCATGTAAAGAATTTAAAAAAGCAGATGTTATAGATTGTTTAGATGAATTTAAACCTGTGACTGTTGAGTATAAATATTTTGATAGAGAAACTAATTTTATAGAAGTAAAGTAATGAAATGTTTTTATTGCAATGCTGAAGTAAGATGGAATAATGATTTTGATACAGAAGATACTTATCCAGATTCAGAACATACTATTGTAAGTATGTACAATTGTGATGAATGTAATACTTGGTATGAAGTTTTTCATACTAAAAAGGAAATGAAATGAACAGTAAACAAATGAAACCTATAAGAAGAAAAGCAAGACATATACTTGTTCAATGGTTGCAGTCTTTGTTATCTAAAGAAGAAGCTAATAAAATTAATTATAAGAATGTATTTGATTTTATTCCTAATCAAACTCATTACTATGATAGTCAACATCAATTTAGATTACAACCTTGGTCTTATAAATGGATAGTAAAGAAATTAAAAAGAAACTCAGAGTTGACAATAGATGATTTAAATGATATGTTGCAACCAACTGAACAACAGTTAAGAAGAAAACAAATGATAGAACAAGGACCACTATAATGACACACAAAGATATGTTTAAAAGTACTACCTATGATTCATTAGATAAGCAGGTAAATGGTGACCATTATAAAAAAATGAAAATACAACCTGCTGAATTTATAAATGAAAATGGTTTATTGTTTGCAGAAGGTAATGCTATTAAATATATATGCAGACATAAATTAAAAGGAAAATCTAAAGATATTGAAAAAGCTATTCACTATCTTGAAATGATATTGGAGAGAGACTATGACTAAAGAATCACAGATAACACAATTAGAAAAAAGAGCAAGAGGTTTTCGCAGAATTATCTCAGCATTAAATGATTTACCTATGTATGGTATTAACAGACAGATAGATAAAATACTTCATGTTAAGATTGATGCATTGAAAGACCATCTTAAATTAAAGATAACAAAAAACAATGATAAGTTAAATGAAATGTATACTGAAAGTATAGATAGTTTAGCTGATGATGATGGACAACAAGGTGAAGTTGCTCCTGTTATTTTAGAAGATATTCATAATAAGAAAGTTTAAATGACAAGTATTGAAGATAGAGATGTAGATGCTACATATGAAAATGAACAAAGTACTGTCACTATACCTTTAAAAGAATATGATAAATTAAAAGATAAACAACATTATATTACTGATAAAGATTTAATTGCTTGTATAGATAAGATAGAAGAATTAGTTAGAGCAGTAAGAAAACATATAGTAAGGACAGAGATATGACAAATATAGTAGGACTAAATGGTCAGAAAGTAAAACCTAAAGAACCAAAAGAAGTTTATAATTTAAGAGTTTGTTTAATTGGTTCTGATGATATAGATATTAAAAGAATAGAAACATTTGGTGTTGCTGAAGATGGTTTCTTTATGGTTAAGTCATTGGACAATCCTAAGTTTCCTGTGTTTATGACTAACCCTGTTAGAATAAGAACATTAGAAACTTATAAAGAAGGTACTAAACCTATGACTAAATTAAAAAATGAAAAGAATGATGATGATTTTCTTGTTGACCTATTGAAAGCAAAGAATGAAAACCAATCGAAAGCTTAAACAAAAGAAAAGAGTTAAAAGAAAAGAAGCCCATTTGATGGGGTTCAAATTAATTATAAATAATCAAGGACAATTTATTACAGAATTATCTAAGTATCCTTTAGATAAAGTTCATTTACATTTTAAAAAAGAAAATGCTGGAGTTATTAAAGCTTTGTTAAGAGAGTGTGATGCTAAGTTTAGTATGCTTTCTGAAGACTTAGAAAAGATTGCTTCAGATGTTTTTCATAATTAGATTTTTATTTCTTCTTCAGCAGCACAAATAAATTTAATATACATTTTATATTCATTAACTTGTTCTGGTCCTAATTGTAAATTTTTATTAAAAGATTCTTGATAACCAGAACTCATACAATCATAAAATGAATCATAAACATTAAACTTATGAGGTTCAAGACAACTTTCTGCTACACCAGAACATAAAATTAAAAACAAAGCTATCTTCATTATTCTAATATTAAAGAAGTAATTTTCTTTTCTCCCATGTATATCTCTATGTTTGCCTTAGACTTCAAGCATTTATATACAACTCTATCTTCAGGTGATTTTTCTTTCATAGCAAATCTTTTTGCTTTTAAACATTTTGAAAGTGTGTCCATGTGTAAGTGTTCCTTAATCTCATGGTCTACTATTAAAAGTAAAGCAAAAACAACCTCAACCATTAGTGTCCTCCATTTCCATTTCTAATTAATTTTTCTACATCAGTTTGTAGTTTTGAAACTTGTTCTTTTAAAAAATCAATATTAACTGCATTATGTCTCATGCCTTTAATTTCTTTTTCTATATCTTCAACAATAGAACTAAGATGTTCCACCAACATGAAAAGTTCTGCTTCCCCACTTGATTGACCTAACTCACCTCTAGGATATTTAATTCTAAACTCTGAGTTAGCTTCTAAATCTTTTTCCATTAACTCTAACTTTGTAGAATGTTTATTTAATGTTTCAACAACACCAAAATATGCCCACACTCCTACAGCAACAGCAATAACTATGCTAATAAGATTTTTCATTGGCATACTTACTGATGTATTTTCACTTATCTTCATTATATTCCTTGTAATCTAGGGTCTTTACTAAATATATTCTTTGTTGCTTTTGGTCTAGCTTGAGAATCTTTACTTCTCTTTCTTAGCTGTGCAACAGCAGACTCCTTTAGTTGTTTTTCTTTTTTTACTTTTTGTAAATCTCTTAATAAATTCATTTCTTTTTCCTTTTACATTTACATCTAGGTGCAAATAGTTTATCTATCCAAGAACACATTACATCTAGTTTTGCAAAACAATTATATAAAAATCTATCTATCATCTATATCCTGGTTCTAAAAAAAGTGCCATTAAAACAAATAATATAATTAATGTACCTGTAAAATAATAATTCATAATTACACTCCATAAACTATTTTTTTCCACCTTTAAATATTTGTGTTCCTTTTATACCATAGATACTTGCCACGACAAGAATCCATAAATTAGTGAACCAACTGGGAAGCTGTTGAAATTGTTCAAAAAATTCTTTTATCTTAGCAGAAGCATTTGGGTCATCACTAAAAACTCCCCAAGCAATCACCAAAATTGGCAATGTGAGAATTACCAAAACTGCTTCGTCTTTCCAGTCCGACTGTCTTGCTTCTAAAAGTTTACCACTATATTCAATTTCTCCTGATGCCATCTTCTCTGCGTGTTTAGCTTGAGCATTAGCCATCATCATTTTTGTTTCTTGTTTCTTTTTATATATATGAGTACCAGCATTCATTGCTAGTTTAATTGCACTAAGCCACATTTTTTTCTCTCCATTCTTTTACATCAAATGATGGACACTTCTTAACATCATCTACTTCATAGTGTCCTATTATTTTTGTTATACTATATTTATCTTTTAATTTAATTACTATATCTTTTAATGTTTCAAATTGTTTATCATTAAAATTATTTTCCCAACCACCTGATTTATCAGAGCCACCTATCATACAAATTCCTATTGATGTACCATTAACTTGTCTAGCATGAGACCCTGTTCTATGTTCTTCTCTACCAGTCTCTAATGTTCCATCTCTTTTAATTACATAATGATAACCAATATCATCCCATCCATTATCAACTGTATGCCAATGTTTAATTTTAGCTGCATCTACATCCATATCAGCAGGTGTTGCTGAACAATGTATAACAATCATATCTGTTTTAGTTCTTGGTGTCATCTGTATCCTTAAATAAATTATCAGCTAAAGACTTTAATTCTTTTCTATTCTTACCATCTATTCTGTTATTTAATATTGATGTAATTTTACTACTCCAGTCTTTGTCTTCAGCAAATCCTGTTTTAGCTATAGCTTTTATGATATTTTCTTTACTACTTTTACCTTCATTATACAGTTTAATTTCTTTCCTCACAACTTCATAACTAGGTTTAGTTTGTACCCATTCTAAAAACTGTGTAATAGAAGCTTCTGGTGTATCAAATTTTTTAATCTTAGCATTACTATTTTGAGCAGCTATTGATTCTTCTTTATCATCAAATGATTGAAAGTTAAATAAATTATTACTACCTTCTTTAAAGAATCTAGAAGTTCCCCAACCAGTTTCACCACTATTAATAGCAAGAATAATATCACTAGGTATTATTTCATCTTTATTAATAGTATAAACTTTTTTTGCTGTATCTAATAACCATGTTTTCTTTTCAGGTTCTAACTCAGAAACATTATCATAAGTTTTTTCTACAACAACATTAGGTTTTTTAAGTGGGATAATTTTATTGTCTGCAGCTTTATTCATTTCATTAACACTAACACCTGTTGCAATTGTTGCAGCAGCAGCTATTGTAGATAAATTTTTTTTATTCATATCTTCCTCATTTGATGTTTCTTTTTTAATATTAGCACCTTCACCTGTTGTAGTATCTACTTGCATTGATTTAGAAGGAGTTACAATATCTCCTTGATTAAATTGTCTTTTTTCTAATTTGTTAGTTGGTAATTTTTTATTAATTCCACCATCTACTTCAATTCCAAAATCTTTTGCTCTTTCTAATATAAAATTTCTCCAGTTAGGTAGAGGAGCTATTCTTTGAAAGAATCTTTCATTAGCTCTTTCAGTATTACCTTTAAAATAATCTTTTAATATTTTATCAGTTTCATAAGCTATACTACCAGCAGGAAAAGCTAAAAAGAATGGTTGTCTAGAACCTGGACCAATTACATTACTTGCTATAAATTCTGGACCTATACCTGACATACCTGATAATCTCAAAGCTTCTGACCACCATTCATCAGCATCAGAATCAATATCAGTTTGAACTTCTCCATATTTAGCAAGTTCTCTTAATTCTTGAATACCACCATAAACAGGAATAGATGCAAGTATTTTAATCATAGTTCTTGCATCACCATTTTCAACTCTTTGTAATATTTTATTTGTTTGTGCAGATTTAGCCATAGCCCAAGACATAAATTGACCCATTAATCTTATCCATGGTGTTTGACTTTGTGTAAATAATAATCTATTAGATACTTGAGGTATAATAGCATCTCTATTAGCAGCTAAAATACCAGCATCATTTAAATTTTTTTTACCTATTGATGTATTAACAGCATCTTTAAATGATTTAGTACCTATGTTTAAAGCATCTTTTGCACTAATACCATATCTTTCTAAATCTTTTATAAAACTTGATGCTTTAGAAGAATTGATACTATTACCTCTACTAACATAATTTGCAAGTTTTCTAGCAGTTATATATGCATCATTAGCACCAGCATTGTATGCAAATCTTCTAGCAAATCCAGTTAACCATTCTAATCCTGAAAGTCTAAAAAATATATTATTAGCTGCTCTTAAACTTATTTTATCATTACCAAGCCAACTAGAGTGAGCTGTCATTTCATCACCTTTAATAGCTAAAGGTTTTTGTAATGCAGCTTTAACCTCATTTGAATGAGCTAATCCTAAATTTTTTGCAACTCCTGTTTCACCTTTAGCAGTTAAAGAAGTATCTCTTAAAGCTCTTAACCAAGATGTCCAGTTTGTAGAGTTAGTAAAAGGTTGTATTAAATCTCCTAATGATGCAATAGTAACTCTATCTAACATATTTAAATTAGATATTGTTGATAATGTTCCTGATAATGCTTTTAATTGATTTTCTCTAACCTTACCAAATCTATCAAAATAAGCATCTATTGTATCATTAACTAATTTTATTTCTTTTTGAGCTAATAATCTCCATTTTTCATTACCTGTATTTTTATATTTATCTTTTATTGATTGATAAAAAGGTTTTAAAAATTGTCCATTAGCACCAAATCTTTGAGAAAATGCTATAGAATTAGCTGACCTATTTACTAAAGATGATAATACTTGAGCAGTATCATTAATTAAAAAACCATTATCACTTAATAATTTTTCAACTTTTGAATAAGGACCTGTTAAAATTCTTTGTTGATTAATATGATTACTTAATGGTGTAATAATAAAGTTATTACTAATTTTTTTATCATTAATAAAATCATCTACATTAGTCTTAACAACATTACCTGATGAAATTTGATTTAATTGGTCTTTAAATTTTTTTGCAGCATTAGCTGGATTTTTACTACCTTTATTTTTAAATATTTCTATTAAAACTTTTTCAAATTCTTTTGGATTTTTATTTATTTTATCAAAATTATAAACTCTTGGAAAATAATCTTTTATATTTTCTTTGGAGAATATTCCTGATTCGTTATATAATTTTTTAAAATCATTTAAATAAGAATTAATTTTATTTTTTAATATTTTTTCTTTACCTGATAATTGATTTTTACCACCTCTTAAAGAATTTAAAACATTAACTTGTTCATTATTGTTATAACCTTTTGTTATATTAACAGCTCTTGTAGTCCAAGTTCTTTGAATTTCATCTGCAACTTTTGATACAGAATTTTTAGCATATGGTGAATCAATATTTTGTAAAAGAATTTTACTTAATGCTTCAGTTTTACCACCAAATGCAGATAATTTTGTTGCAGTAGTAGTAGCAGTTAATTCTCTAATTCTTTGTAATGTTAATTTTACACCTTCATTTTTAATAATATTTGTTGCTAAATTTTTATCACCGACTTGTAATACTTTACTAGCTTGAACACCTTTTGATAATCCTCCTAATACTAAACCACCGATAATCCATTTATTCATATCGTCATCTTCACTACCCCAAAGAGTACCAAAGGCATAACCGACACCAGCACCAAATAAAGGTCTAGTTGTTGAATTTAAAACATATCTAACAGTAGCATCTGAAAAACTTTCATTTTGTTTTAATCTTTCTAAAATTTTTACATCTCTTTTATTTATTAATTCTGTTTCTTTTTGTAAAAGTTTTGATTGTTTATTATCTAGTATTTTCTTTTCTTTTTTAAATTCTGTTTTAAGTTCTGTTTTTTTATTTTTTAATTGTTCTATTTTATTAGATGTTGCTTTAGTAAATTTTTCTTTATTTACTTTTTGTAAATCTGTAATATTTTTTTGTGTTCTTAAAATTAAATTATTATATTTAGGTATTAATGTTTCATAAGGTTTAGATAAATTTTCACCAGTTTTTTTAATTAAATTATTTATTGTTATAAATTCTTTATCACCAACTATTTTTTGAATATCACTAAATTCTTTTTTATTTAAACCTAATTTTTTAGCTTTAGCTCCATTAGCAACTTCAATAATTTGAGCTATCTTTTTTTTATCAGCTCCTGGTAAAGCTTTAGTAATAACTTTAAAAGTTTTCATAGCAGCAGGACCTAGCACAGCAGCACTACCTGCAGCGATTGCAGCATCTTTAGGTTTTAATTCACCTGTCTTTACATAATCTGATAATAATTTATCAAGACCTACAGTTGTACCTCCAATAGCTGCTAATCCTTTGTAAGACATAGTTGCAGCTCTTCCCCATGGTGTAAGATATGCTAATAAATAAAAAGGGTCAAGAAGCATAGATGCCATTTCCCCAGCTTTAGTGTAAATATCATTATCATATTTACCACCTTTAAATCTTTCAAATTTATTTAGAAGTGCTTGATTTTCAGCTCCAGCATTATCAAGTAATACTTGTTTTAAATCTCTATCATCATCTTTAATATCAGTAAGTTTAGCTTTACCTAACCTAAAAACATTACCAAAAAATTGGTCTTGTTTATCAAAACCATAAGTAAATTTTCTAAACCAAGAAGGTTCTTCTTTCTCAGATATAGTAAAAGTTGTGTCTTTTTTGGGAGATTCTATTTGAAGAGATTCTTTTTTAGGAGTGTCACTAATAATAAATTGTTTAACTTCATTAAAATTTGATTCAGGTTTTATAATATTTTTTTCAATAGATTCAATATCTTCTACTTTAGATTTAGTATCTTCTACTTTAGGTATTATAAATTGTTCTACCTCTTTGAAATTTGAAATTTGTTCTGCCATTGTTCATTAGTTAATAGGTCTAAATATTGTTTTATCATTTATAGGAAAATTAATATCATATCTTTCTTTTATTTCTTTACCTGACATTGGAATATCTAATACTTCTTTAATTTCTTTTATGCTTTCAAATACTGGTTTATTTACAATACCAAAATCATTAGGTATTAATTTTTTAATAACTGTATCAGATGATATATTATCAATTATTTTTTCTTCTTGTTTTATTGGTGTACTAATTTTAACTTCTTTACCTGCATTTTTTGATTTTTCAATAAAAGCTTGTGTAAAGTCATTATCTTCTAAAGTTTGAGTTTCACCATCAATAGTTACTATCATAGTTTTTTTTGGAACATTATCATTTTCACCTTCATTATCTTCAATTTTAGCTGTACCTAAACTATCAATTACTTTTTTAAAATCTTCACTATTATTATAAGAATAATTAAATACTTCATTTTGTAAAGCTTCATCTTTTGTTATAATATTTTTATTAATTAACTCAGCTAAAAATGAAGTGTTTACTCTATTTAAAGTTGAACTTTGTTGTCCATATTCTAAATTTTGTAATTGATTATTTATATCTTTTAATTTTTGAATATTAACTTCTTCTTTACCTTTATTTACTTCAGTAGCCATACTAATTAAAACATTAGTATATATATTTGAAACATCTCTTCTTTTATCTTCACTAAATATTACATTTGTTCCTTTTAAAGAATTATTAAAATCAATACTATTTCCAGTTGGAACAATAATTATATTAGTTTCTTTTCTAAGTACATTACTAAAATCACCACCCTCTCCTATTACTGCTCCATTAGTAACAGCAGTTCCAAAGTCTTTAATTCTATTTGCAAGTACTCCATCTATATTACCTTTATCATAATGTTTAACTAATCTATTTAAATCACCATTATATAATACAAATAATGCATCAGTACTTTGACCTGTTCCTGTATAATCTTTAAACATTTTTAAATTACTAGAAGTTGTTTTTGCAAATTCACTACCACTTCCTTTAAATCTTATAATATTATCATCTTTATCTGTTACAAAATAATCTTTTTGATTTGGTATATTTAGTTCTTTTGATACTTTTGCAATAGTTAAATTATTATTTGCACTTTTATAATCAGAAGTTTCTTTTGCTAATTTTTCAAATGAACTAAAATTTTTCTCAGCAAACTTGGTATATGTTTTAGATGTTCTATCTATGTTACTATATAAACCACCTGCAGAAACATTAACATCTTTACCTACATATTGTTGGTCTACATTTGTTTCAGATAATTTAACAGCATCTGCTGCTTTAATTTTTTCTTCAACTTCTTTTAATAAATCTTTTTCAGCTTTTTTCTTTTCACCAATAATTTTATTGATTAAAAAACTATCTCCTTTAGCATCTTTAATTGCTTCTGAAGTAACTTTATTAATTTCAGTATTAATTGATGCAGCTTGTTTTTCAATTTCATCAACATTACCTACTAATTTATAATCAATAGTTTTTCCTTCAAAATTATTTATATTAAGTTGTTTAGTTTTTTCATCTAAATTTTTCCAATTTGGATTTGTAATAGGAAGAATAGTTGCAGCATAAGTTCTAGCATCAATAGATTTTAAATCATACATTTTATTTGCTTGATTAATAGTATCAAACTTTTCTTTTTCTTTTGTATATTCATCTATCTCTCTTTTATATTTGTCTTCTTTTTGTTTAATTAAAAAATCTCTATTAGCTTTTAATTCTTCTGCTCTAATAGTTAATTTCTCATTAGTTAATTCTCTATCTCTTTCAATAGCACCTACTCCAAAATTTGCTAAGTCTTTCCAAATACTCATATTATTCCTCTACTTCTTCTTCTGTTGTTGCTTCTTTTACTTTAGATTCTAATTCAGTATCTACTTTTGATAATAAACTTTTACTTAGTGAATCTGGTTTAGGTATTGGTTTAGTTTCTATTTCTTTATCAGGTTTACTATCACCATCCATATCAATTGGTGTAACATCATCTTCAGGTATCATAGTATCTGGGTCACCTTCTTCTTCAGAATATAAAACATAATCTTTTATTTCTGCATAATCAGCGATAGCTATTAATAAATAAATAGTAGACTCAGCTAAGTTAAGCATCATATCAGGTGTATACTTTCCTTCTGTATAACCTTTATATAATACTACTTGTGCTATTTCATCTAAAGGTACACCTTCAGAAATAATACTTATTAATTGTTTTAATGTATCTTGTTGAGTTAATACCATGTATACAGCTTTCATAGCTTCATCTTGGTCTGTAATTTCAGGTGGTCTTTCCCATGCTTTAGGAGTTTCTGGAGCTGATGTTAATGATTCTCCAGGAATAGGAGCATTAAAAGGATTAACACCTACTTCATCAAATTGATTTTCTTTTATTTTTTCAGCCATTATGTCCTATACTTTCTTACTTTGTTTGCTATACTCTTTGGTTGTTTAACAAATTGTTTACCTGATGCTTTACCTTTTCTTTTAGCTGCACTTGTTCTTGCATACTCAGAAGATGATAAAGCTTTTATTGCAGCACTTGGTAAATATCTTTCTCCTGTTTTACTAGAAGGTTTACCAGATTTTGTTCTCCACTTTTGCTTACCCCAATTTTTTAAGCTTTGTTGAGACTTTGCTAGTGCCATTATGATTTATATCCTCCACCTGCTTTCTTATAAGCTTTAGCTAGAGCTTGTGCTTTTCTTGCACTCCATTGTCCAGCTCCTGTGCCATGAGAAGCTTGTGATTTTATTCTATTAAATATTTTTTTTCGCATTGTTGGTTTTGTATAATTACCTGCTTTGTTTACTGCCATGTTAACTACTTCCTATTAAGTTCATGTTTTTATAATAAGTCATTATTCTTTCTCTATCTGCGTCACTAAATACTCCTTTTAATAAACTACCACCAGCACCTCCTTGTATATCTGTACCAGTATAACTACCTACTGTTGTTTGCATAGTCATATCTTGTGGGTTCATATAATAAGGTTCAAATATTTCAGGTTCTGAAGGTTTTAATAAACTTTTTGATATACTTGATGCAATTGATTTAGTATCTATTTTTTTAGGTTTTGTTGAAACAGGGTCAGCTTTAAAAGTATTTTCACCAGTAAATCTATATCCACCTTGACCATTATCAACATAATCTCCTGTTTTAGCTAAGTCTGATATTTCAGTTTTTACATTGTATTCACCAGTACCTGTTCCATAATAATCCATATCACCACTATATTGTAATACTTCTTTAGAATATTGATTTGTTGCTACATTATTTTCAACAAACGAACCTATTTGTTCATCATTAACATATGTATTTAATTCAATAGCTTTTGATTTAACATCATTAAACATTGTTTTTGCATTTTTTCCAAATCCATTAAATCTTTTTTCATATGCTGTATTAATTGTATCAGTTACAATTTTATCAGAATCTACACCAACAGCATTTGTTTTAGTAAACCATCCACCTTTACTACTTAATGTTTGTTTACCTAATTGAGATGAATCTAATGTTCCTTTTTGAATTGCAGCAGCAGCATCTGAACTACTAATAACAGAAACACCAGGGTCAGTAGAACCAAAAACTTCTATTGTACCTTCTTTAGCTGTAAAAGGTTTAGGTGTAATTGATTTTACTTTATCTTTTGCTGCTGTAAATAAATTTTTAGCACCTGTTGAAATATTAGAAAACATATCTTTAACACCTTGAGGTGCAAACTTTTGAAATCCTTTTGATATAGATTGTGTAATAGTGCTAAAACCTTTTGATATACCAGCATTAAAAGCTTGATAACCTGTTCTAATTTGATTACCTACAGTACCTATAGCTTTGATAAAAGTATTAGTACTATTCATAGCTGCAGTTGTTGCAGTACTCAATCCTCCTAATGCATAAGGCATAGCAATAGCTAAAGCAATAGAACCTAATGGTCCAAGTTTTTGATTTAATTTAGCAACACCACGCATAGTTGCTTTACCAACTTTCATAATACCTTTAGCTACACCTTTAAAAGCTTTACTAATAGGTTTTTTTACTGCTCTTGTTACTTTTTTAAATACTCTTGATACACTTCCCATATTATTTCCTTAGTTAAATTTTCTTAATCCTGTTTCTATTTTCATTTTATTTACTCTTTTAATTCCTCTGCCTGATTTATTCATTCTAATCCAATGACAGTATTTATCTTTACCAATATCTTCTGCTAATCTTGTTGCAGTATATTTGTAAATTTCTTTTATTTTGTCTAGTGCAGTATTGACTGTTTCTATATGCCAACAAATATCTCCACTATCCCAATCTAAATTTTCAAGTACTCCTGTTTTTAAAAATCTTTTTTCAGTAACTTTATTTAAATATGCCCAGTTAGTAAAAGCATAAGCAACATCAGTACTTGGATACCTAAATATTTTAAACTGATTTAATGACAAAGAAGGAATTATTGCTCTTGCAATATCTCTATCAGAAAGATAATTATATTTAGGAAACTCCCTATATAATCTTATTATGTCTATTATATCACTATTATTGACCATTGTCAATACTTATTTATTAATCTATTCTAGACCAAATATCCATAGCAAAACCACCAAGAGTTTTAAGTATGTCTGCTCTACCTTGGTCAGAAGCAGCTTCATTACCTAATGCAGCAATAGCTAAATTAGTTTGTCTCTCTTGTGCATTTTGTGCTGATTCATATTCCCACTTAGCAGCATCTCTCATTTCTTGCCATATAAATGATAAACCTTGATTACTTAAATTAAATGCGTTCATTGCGTTAGCTTGATTAACAGCATTTACTCCTGCAGTATTTGCAGTATTAAGTTGTCTTCTCCATGCAACATTTGATTGTTCTATTGCTAAAGAGTTTTGAGTATTAAATTGATTTCTATTATAATCTAGTTGTTCATTAAATTGGTCTATTTGAGTATTCAATGTAGATTGTAATCTTTCAGCTTCTAAAGAATTACCTTGATTTAAAGCAGCAATTCTATCAGCTTCACTAATATTATATTGTGTCATTGCATCATTTCTAGCAGCATTTTGTGTTTGTATTGTTGTTGCTAAAGATGTAACAAATTGTTGTGTTTGATTATCACTAGATGCATTAAACTGTTGAGCAGCATTTGCAGCAGCTTGGTCAGTTAACATAGCTTGTTGTCTATTCTGTGTATTTAATACTTCTGTCTGTTGAGCATTAGTTAAGTTAGCCATATCCATTTGCAAGAAAGCTTGAGCATTAGCTACTGCTTTTTGTTGTGCATTAGATAAATTTTGCATATCCATTGTAGCTAACTGTACAGCATTTTGCATAGTAGCTTGTTGAGTATTAGATAAATTACTTAATTCAAATGTTCTAAATAAATTAGAATTTGATATTGCAGTTTGTTGTTGGTTGTTTAAATTTAAAACATCCATACCTGCAATTGTTTGTGCATTTGCTAATGATGTTTGTTGATTAGCATTTAAATTTGCTAATGACATTTGTTGAGTTAACTGTCCTTGAGTTAATCCAGCTTGTTGTAAATTTGCTAAATTAGCTAATCTTACTTGTTGTTGTTGATTAGCAGAAGCTAAGATAGCTTGTTGTTCATTCATTGCATTAAGCTTAGTTAACTCTTGAGCAAATTGCCCAGTCATCATTTTAGCTTTCATGTCATTTTCAGCATTAACTAACTGAGTTTGAAAATTTTGTTGTGCAGTTAATACACTTGCTTGTTGTTCATTTGTTAAATTTTGTGATGCTCTTTGTTGTAATGCAGTAGCATTTGATTGAGCAATAGGTAAAGCATTTTGTATAATAGCATTTACTAATGCATCTCTACCAATAGTAGATTTACTTAATCCTCTTTGAGCTAAATTCTTTTCTACATTTTCAACAGCTCCTCTTGCCCATGTAGGAATTTGTCCTGTATCAATTCCATCTAATAAAGATGTAATCTGTGTAGATACTAAAGCATCTGTAGGTAATGATGCAACAGCAGCTTGTACAGATACAGGTTGTTGAATTATTGTAGCAGTAATTTGTGCAGGATTAGTTGCGACTGCTTCTTGAATATCTCCAGGTAATGTTGCAGTTTGTCCAGCTACAGTTGCAGCAGTACCACTTACAACTTGTGCTAATGCACCAGAAGATAATTGTCCTTGAGCTGCTTGAGCAACTGCAGAACTTGTTGGTGTAGCTGTAGCTCCTGTAGCAGTACCAGATAAAGTTCCAGTAACTGTACCTACTTGTGCTTGAGTTCCAACAGTACCAGCTTGTGCAGTACCAGTTTGTGCTGTTCCTGTTTGAGCTGTCATTTGAGCTGCAGTTAAAGATGAAGGTGTTGCAACTTGTGTAGATACTCCAGTAGTTGGAGCAGCTATAGTTGAACCTGTAATAGTTTGTGTTCCTACATCTGTAGGTGCAGCCATAGTTGTACCACCTAATAATTCATCAGATTGTACAGCTTGAGTTGTATATTGTTGTGTAGCAGTAGAAGCTAATTCAGGTGCTTTAACTTGAGAAGTAACATACTTATCAGCAAACTCTTCTCTAGTTCCTATTTTTTGCTGTTGAGGTTGAGAAGCAGTAGGAATATTTTCAAACTTCCTAGCTTCATCACCAGTAGCATACTTTTTTCTCATTTTATTTAATCTCATTCTTTTTACTTTTGGAATCATTGTTTACCTTATTTAATAAAAAAATTATATGCACTACCTAAAATACCAGATATTATTATTAATACCCAGATAGCACCTTTACCTTTGTTAATATCAGCTCTTAAACATTTAGTTTCGTTACGAAGTTCTTTTACTTCTTTTACTAAAAAATCTATTTTAACTTCTGTAGCTGATTTTTTTGGCATTATCTTCCTTGTCCTTTATAAATTTTTACACCTGTTTGTCTTCGTTTATGTTTATTCATAGTACTTGTATTTGGTCTTCTTCCAGTTGAACTTCCTTTTTGTATTCGTATATGGTCAACATGAGATTTAAACTTCTTAGCCATAATTATCTTGCAGTAGCTGGTATTGAAGCACCTACATTAGCTACAAGAGGTTCTTCTGCAAAAGCCATGTAGATGTAGTTTTGTCCATAACCATTTTCATCACTATCTGTTGTTCTTGTTTTAAAACCATTAGATAAAATATCTAAAGTAGTACCATTTCCACTAGTTTCTGTACCACTAGTGTTTGGGTGTAATTGTTTATTTGTTCCTGTTCCATTATAACCTAATCTAAGATTATCAAAAGTTAACCAATTTTTAACTAAATCAGTTGATTTTATAATAACAAAAGCTGGTTTAAATCCTAAATATACAAACGTACCATCTGTACTTCCATTGCCTGTGTAGCTTCCAAATTTTGAGTAGCCTTGTTTCTCTGCAAAAGCATAACCAACATAAGTTCTTCCACTTCCATCCCATTGTGTATTTGCTGATGATGGTAAAGTTATCAATGAATTAGAAAATGATATTGGGTTATTACCATAAGCTGCATCAGTAGCATTTAAAGACATTCTATAATTACTTGTACCATCTCCATCTGTATCAATCCAAGTTCCCCAATATTCTCCAGCATTAGAACGACATTTTACAATAAACATTTTTGGTTTTACTCCTAATCCATGTCCAAGAGTTTGAGATGTTCCACCAGTACCAGTATAAGAAATAATACTAAACCCACTTGTATTATTAGCACTAACAGTTGTGTTTATAGTACCATCTGTATTAGCTGAACCTGCTCCATTTGCTTTCCAGTTCCAACCGACATAAGTTTGAGAATTTTTATTAACATCATCATAACTACCAAGTGAAAATCCATCACTATCAAAAGATGTTAATGTAGTAGAAACACTTGTTACTTCTGCATCAGTTGTTGCAGAATTTATATATTTAGGCGCACCTCTTACTGCATCTGTAAGATTATGACCTCTTGTTTCTGACCTTTCTTTAATCCAAGTAAAATCTGGTTGAAAACCTACACCTGTAATTGATTGTGTTCCACCATTACCTGTCCAAAGTTTAGTATTAAAATGTAAGCTAGGTTTTGAAATTGTTGAGTATGCCATATTATTTGTTATCCATAAGTGTTAATGTTCTTTGTATTTAATGCGTAGTATCCAGATGGTACATCATATTCAAATAAACTTCCATTACCATTTGAACCAGCAGAACTAATAGGTGTAGTACCAAAAAATCCATTGCCGAAGTTTATGCTTTGTTTATCACCATTTCCATAAACATCAAAAAATGGAGTAGCTGCACCACTAATCCAAGATGCACTTAATTTACCATTAATGCTAGTTCCTGGAAATGCTTGGTTGTTATTACCACTACCATCTGACCATGTGCTATCACTTGCACCACCATTTTTTGACATATAAATATTTCCATTAGTTACATCTAATGCAACACTTATAATATCTCCTGCTGTATATGATGACATATAAGTTGTTGATGAGCCATTGTAATATATTTGTCCATTTTGATGTATGTAAAAAGCATTTGCACCATAATAATAACTACCATTATGTGTTTTATTATTACCAAAAAACACACCTATTCTATGACCATTTGAAGGTGCTGCATCTATTTTCATTTCATAATACCATTTTCCAGTTTCAGGAGATAAAGTTCCAAATGCTTGTCTGTTATCATCAACACCATTAGCCATAGTTAAATTACCATTTGAATATGTTGGTTTTAAAATTCCAGTACCACCATTCATTACATCATTAGGATTTAATGTAGCATAAGAATTAGATGGTGTATCAAGTGATTGTTTTAAATTTCCATTAACTGTAAATGTGTTTGAGTTACCAGAACTATCTGTTCCTAAAGCACCAGAGTTTTCAAATTTTAAATGAAAACCATTAGTACCCCAAGTAACACCAGATGGTGATTTAAATTTCCAAATACCTGATGTAGAATCTGTTTCACCAAATGATGTTGGTGCTAATGCTGCACCATCCACTATTGCAACATGGCTTAAATAACCCTCAAAATAAGTACTTGTACCTTTTCTTAAACCTACAAGACTATCTACAGCAGAATTAAATGCTGTATCATAGTTTTGTGATGGATATGTTGCTTCTTCAAAAGAAGTTTCTTGAACTCCATTAACATATAATTTTACTCTATTTGAAGCTGTTGCTTGTGTAGTATCAACAGCAGCCATTACATGATACCAAGCATTAACATCTCTAAATCTTCTATTTGTATTAACTCTAAAATCTTTACTTCCATCAGAAGCATAACCAGAAATATTTAAGTTGTCGTTTGCGTCAAATTTAAATTGTGCCATTTGGTCTGTTTGATATTGTCCAGCAGTAACCATATAAGCAAAGTCATAACTTAATTTTGACCTTTTTACCCAAGCTGAAATAGTAAATGTTTTTCTATTTCCTGCACTTGATAATGTTCTTGTTAAATAACTGTTTGCCATAATATTATCCTAGTTAAACTGTCCTGAGTTGTTAGCTCCTAAATTAATTGTTATACTAAATGCTCTGTCAGCAGTTTGACCCTCTGCATCTGTAGCTCTTATTGTAAATGAATAAGTTGTATCTGCAGTAGCACCAGATTCAGTTCCTGTTAAAGTTGAAGAACCTGCACCTGTATTTAATGATATACCTCCAGGTAAAGAACCTGATTGTAAAGTCATTCCAGTAGAATTAGTAGCTGTTAAAGTAATTGTACCAATTGAACTACCACCACTAAATGAACCTAATGAACCAGCACTTGTTGTCCAAGCTGGTGCATCTGATACTGTTAATAATGCAGTTGAACTTCTAACAGCATTACCATCATTGTTTTCAATTCTTAAAAAATATGTACCATCTACTGGTAAAGTAAAGTTTGCAACTATTGTAGTTGAGCTAGTAAATGAAACTGAATCAGCTTGTGTGATTGCTCCACTTGAATTTATAGCTTCAACTATTGGTACTGATATAAAATTCGTTCCTGTAATTGTTACAGCAGTTTGTGTATTTTCTATTACTGTAGGTGAGATAGATGATATAGTAGGTTTAGTTTCTCCTACTGTAACACTACCACCTAAAGCTACTGCTGAACCATTTATTGTAATTGCACCAGAACCAGTTAATTTTGAATTAGATATTGTTGCTGCAATCTTAGCATCAGTTACTGCTGAATCTGCAATTTTTGCTGTAGTAACATTACTATCTACTATTTTAGCAGTTGAAACTGAATTGTCAACAGGAGTTGATAATAAACCTGTACCCATGTGATAAATAAAATCACAAGTGTTTGAATCTGATAAAGCTGCATCAAATGTAATTGTAGAACCACTAACAGAAAAGTTACCATACTGTATAACTCCATCAATAGATACTACCATTGTATCTGCACTAGATGGAGTAAATGCTACACCACCTTTTAATAAATTATAAGGACCAGCACCTGTTGCAGTAGCTGGTGTTATAGCATCTAGCTTTTCTACATTACTAAATCTATCTAAGTTTTGTCCGATATAAGCCATATTAATATTGTAATGATACTCCTCTTATTCTAGCTTCTTTACTTCCAAGAGCTTGATTAGCAAATTCAAGTTTATATTTTAATTGTGTTCCAGCAGTAACAGATAAGTCATTTACTTTTGCCATCTTAATACCACTAGCAAAGTCTGGCATAGCTGTCATTGTAGCTGTTGTAAAATTTGAGCCACCATCAGCAGAAAGTTTTAAAACTATATCTGTGTTTAATGTGTTAGTTCCTGCTTGGTCTTGATAAGTAATAATAGCACCCATCTTGTTTGTTGATGATGGTGCTGTAATATTGTTTGATGTAAACGAACCTGTTGCACTTGAACTTATTGTAGTATTACTAAATTGAGAAGTTGGGGGTGTAAAATTTGAGCCAAGAGTATATTGTGCTTTTTTTGATATTTTCATACCATCTAAATAACCATTTAGATTTCTTCTAGTTCCTGAACTATTTTGACATCTACCAATTTTAATTGAATTAGAGTTGTTGCTTGGAGTTGCATAAGTTCTTGCACTACCTAACCAAGTTCCATCTATTGCAAATTGTAATTGATTATTTGCGTCATCATAAACTAAAGCTATGTGTCGCCAATTATTAGTAAATGATGGTGTAGTTTCACTAAAACTTACATCATCTCCACCATTTGAAGCAACTTGGTCATAAAAATTAATTGATGTATCGCCATTTAGATAAATCATATTTCTTGGATTACCATTTCCACTATCAACTCCTTGATACCAAATTCCACCATCATGAAAACTTGAAACTGCATACCACCATGCTTCAAAAGTCCAACCATTTCCACTATCGGCATAATACCAATCATTACTGTCAGGAAGTTCTAACCAATCATTACCATCTAAATGAATTGAGTTATTTCCCCATTTAGCTTGTGCATTACTCCAAGTAGGGTCTCCACCTGCACTAATTGTGTGATTACCTAATGCGTCTGCAAAAGTTGTGCTTCCACTTGCAGTATCTTGATTTAATAAAAATACTACTGAACTATCTGTAATTGAAGAAACTGAACTTATAAATTCTAAACTATTTCTTTGAACATTAGTTAAACCAGTAATTCCTGTGCTATCTTGAAATACATCAACATACATTGAGTTAGTATTGTAAGCAGCTTTGTTTTCGTTAGATGCTTGTCTTAAAGCAAGTGTAGAAATATCATTAACAATTTTATTATCATCAAATGATGTTGCGTGTTGAGATACATTAGATGCTGCTATTCTTGCGTCTGCAAAAGTACCACTTCCGATACGACTTGCATCAAAGTTACCAGTAGTTATTTTACTTGCATCAAGATTAGGAATCTCTGCTGCATCTAAATCTATTGCTGGGTTTTTAATTTTTATTATTGCCATATTATTTTATTACCTTGCTGTACATGGTACATTGTTTGAACCTACTAATGATTGACCAAATGCCATGTAGATGTATGTAGCACCAGAAGCATTAAATGAAGCTGATGCGTTTCTCATTTTAAAACCATTTGAAAGCATATCTATTGAATCTGCTGCACCAGTAACTTCTGCATCAGAATTATTAGCTTCTAATCTTGTATTATTAACATTGTAAGTTAATCTTTTATTATCTTGTATATACCAATCACTTGTAGTGCTTGACACTTTATACATAACCCAAGCAGGTTTAAAGCCAGTGTAAATAAAGCTACCATCAGCATTTCCATTACCAGTAAAAGAACCAATTTTGCTATAACCTGCTTTCTCTGCAAAGCAGTAAGCTATATAATCTCCACTTCCATTTGTTGCACCATGATTTAAAACACTAAATACAGAAGAAGTTGGTGTTGTATTAAGCCATAAAGTAGTTGTTGCTGAAGCAGTAGTTGCATTTAATTGAACTTGTTTATTATTTCCTAAAGGTTGCCAATAACTATACCAACCCTCTGTACTTCCTAATGATTTTACTATAACAACTTTTGGTGCTACTCCTAAACCATGACCAACTGTTCCATCAGCACCTGTACCAGTCCATTTAACAATACTAAATCCTGCTGTAGTATTAACACTAACAGTAGAATTTACAGTACCATCTGTATTTGCTGAACCAGTACCATTTGCTTTCCAGTTCCAAGAAGCTAAACTTAAACCATTTCCATTTGATTGAGCATTAGCACCTAAAGTAAAACCATCACTATCAAAAGAAGTTATAGCATCTGCATTAGTTCCTTGTGCATTAGTTAAATTTGAATAAAGTGTTTTAGTTCCACCTCTAACAGCATCATATATTCTATGATTACTTGTATCACTTCTTGATTTAATCCAAACCCAATCAGGTTGAAAACCAACACCTGTTATGGCATTAGTAGAACCATTACCAGTATAAAGTTTAGTATTAAAATAATCTGTAGATTTATTAACTGTTGTGTATGCCATATTATTCGTTTAACCCCTTTGTTGATAAAGCTGTGTAGCCTGTTGGTACATCATATTCGAATATTCCATTTCCACTTGCGTTAGTTCCTGCACTAGATACTGCTGTTGTTCCGAAGTAGCCATTTCCAAAATTTGCTTGAATTGTATTACTAGCACCAGAACAAGCAAAACAATATTCATCACTATCTATTGAAATTG
>Ga0208162_1000104_pt1 | contig 42086 bp, 66 predicted proteins | sample CB_VirMetaG_4_FD_184539 | JGI IMG/M metagenome (GOLD analysis project Ga0208162, IMG submission 184539) | Freshwater to marine saline gradient viral communities from Chesapeake Bay - CB_1508_1M Viral MetaG (SPAdes) (version 4) | ecosystem: Environmental > Aquatic > Marine > Coastal | place: USA... | reverse complement strand
TGTGTATCGTTCTGATGGTTCTGGTACTACCAAAGGTTTCACCAACTCTCTGTCTGCTTTCTCTCCCGAATGGAAAGAGAAAGTTGGAACTGGTAAGGCAGTCTCTTGGAAGACTGGTGTAGGTGCCAAAGGTAACTCTGGTGTTGCCGCACAAATCAAACAGATGGATGGTGCTATCGGTTACCTGAACTATGGTTATGTTTCTGGTGGTAAGTTTCAACAAGTTGCCTTAGAAAATAAGGATGGTAACTATGTCACCGCTTCTGCTGAAACATCTGCGGCAGGTCTTTCTAAGATCGTTCTTGATGATCAGTTGCGTGGTGCTGATGCTAACCCCTCAGGTGAAAATGCTTATCCTATCGTCTCCCTGACTTGGATTCTTGCTTATCCCGAGTCTCCTAAGAATGCTGCCGTGAAGGATACTCTTCGTTATATGTTGAGTGAGGAAGCACAAAGCAAGTCTGATAGTCTTGGTTATGTGCCTCTTCCAGAGGACCTGAGACAGAAAGCACTTGCTGCTGTTGATACTCTAAAATGATTGTGATATAATATTGGGGTCTTCGGACCCCTTTTTTTATGACTGTACCATTTTTTATTGAAGAACCTATCACCTGGAAAAAAGTTGAGGTTCCACAAGACATTATTAAATACTGCGACATGTATACCCTTGACGCGGATCGTGAAGACCTCCGCTATATTGATTGTGTGTGGATGCATATGGGATATTATGGAGTACCAAAGCATGTTATGAAAGCCGTTCGTGAAGAATGGAATCCTTCTGTAGTACCAGTCTTTGATTGAGTATTGGTTTCAACACAAAACCTTGACAAAAGTTTACAATTGCTATATAATTCTGTAGTAATTCTTTACAAAAGGAAATGACTGTAACTACTAATGAGTACGGGCAGCAAAATATGTTTGCCAAAGAGCCCGTAATGTATTATGAAAACTATGGGATGCTGACTCCCAACATGGTAAAGGAGCGCACTAATGGACGTTGGGCAATGGTCGGTATTGTTGCTGGCTTTGCTTCTTACGCTCTTACTGGTAATCTCTATTTTGGTATCTTCTGAGGGATTGACAATGGCTTCAATTTTGTTTACAATAACTAGCGTCGCCTTTTTCGTATTACTGGCACACTCTGTAAATCAATTATCCGAAACTTACTAATGGCTTTTAATATTACTCTTCGCTCTCCTGATGGCACTGAACAAACTATTCAGTGTGCTGATGATCAATACATTCTGGATGCAGCAGATGAGGCTGGTATTGACTTGAACTATTCCTGTCGTGCTGGTGCTTGTTCTTCTTGTGCTGGTAAGATTGTGAGTGGTTCTGTTGATCAGGGTGATCAGTCATTCTTGGATGATGATCAAATTGATGCAGGTTTTGTTCTGACTTGTGTTGCATATCCCACTTCCGATCTTGTCATTGAAACTGAAAAGGAAGAGGAGTTGTACTGATGACTAGAGTTCCTGAAATGTTTTTCCATACCCGTGAAGATGGGTCATGGGTACACCAATCAACTGATTATCTTTTTGGTGGAAAGCGTGTGGTTGTATTTGCACTTCCTGGTGCCTTCACTCCTACCTGCTCTACCTATCAACTTCCTGGTTATGAAGAGAAGTATGATGAGTTTAAAGAACTTGGTATTGATGAAATCTATTGCCTTTCTGTAAACGATTCTTTCGTTATGAATGCTTGGTTCAAAGATCAAGGCATTGAAAAAGTAAAACCAATTCCTGATGGAAGTGGTGAGTTTACTTACGCAATGGGAATGTCGGTCAACAAAGCAAATCTTGGTTTTGGTTTCCGTTCCTGGCGCTATGCAATGGTTGTAAACGATGGTGAGATTGAACAATTATTTGAAGAACCTGGAAAGGTTGGTAATTGTCCAGTTGATCCTTATGAAGTCAGTGATCCTGACACAGTTATTTCTTATCTCAAAACTTACGCAAAAAAGGAGACAGAACAATGAATGAAAAAGCAGAACGCATTAATGGTTGGGCAGCAATGATCGGCATCATTGCCGCTATGGGATCCTATGCTGCAACTGGTCAGATCATTCCTGGAGTATGGTGATGTTATTGTTTGCTATCATTTTACTGGGAACCTATTTCTTTATTATGGCTCTTGGTAATAATGATACAGACGATGATGATGATCAGGGTGGTGGTATGCTACAACCAGCATACATCCCAAATTCTTGACAAGTACTGATAATTCATATAACATAGGGGGAAGGTGCAGAACTTTCCCCCCTTTTAATATATACCTTTGTGCCAAACAAGTGCGATTTGATTTGGATGTAGATTTCAATTAATTTTAATGCTAAAACGTTTAACATTTCTATCACTTCTAGGCATCATTCCTGCTGCCTGTGCCTATCCCTCAATTAGTGAGATTGCAGCACCACCACAGATTGCTTCTGTGGATGTAAAAGTTGATCACGGAAAGGCAATCCCTATTGAAGTGGTAGAAAAAACTTGGAAGTGTCCTGGATGTAATGATAACGAAAAGTATGTCCTTGAACAACTCCAAGCAAAAACAAAAATTACTGATCGTAATGCTCTTGCAACGATCATGGGAAACATTAAGTCAGAGAGCAACTTTTATCCCAACATATGCGAAGGAGGGGCTAGAGTTCCTTACCACGCTTGCACTCGCGGGGGTTATGGTCTTATTCAGTGGACCTCAGTAGGAAGATATAAGGCACTAGGAAACTTCTGTAATAAATATGGATGTGACCCAAGTAGTCTTGAAGGTCAAACTCGTTTCATGATTAATGAAACAACGTTCCAAAGATATCTCCCCGAATTTGAAGGCAATGGTCAATCCATTTCTCAGTATATGGTTGGTGCATATTATTGGTTAGGGTGGGGAATCAAAGGATATCGTCAGCAGTATGCTTACGATTATGCAAAGAAACTAGTTTACGCTTGATTTAAAAATGACTGAAAACCAACAACATCTTATTGATCTTCTTAGACAACAAAACGAGTTGGAGCAAAGACTTCAAAAGACTCAAGAAACATATTACAAAGTTCTTGGTGCTATTGAGTATCTAACTCAAACTGGTGTTACTCTTCCTGAACAAGAACCACTTGTACAAGAATCCGAAGAATCGTGATAGAAGACTGGCGATATACAGAAGATAGATTAGAATTGAGAGGAAAAATATTAAATATTCTCCTCTCAAAATATGGACACCAATTAGAAAATGGTGTCCCCAAATATTCTACGAAATCAATTTATGAGTGTGCTCATGACTGGGTATCGCAGGGTAATGCACAAACATTTGGAGTAGCCAAATATTATGAAGCATATTACACGCAGAACAATTAATGTTCTTTCTTTTTTATCCTTGACTTTTTTTAGTGGACTATCTGTTTCCGCTGAACCAACTAAGGGATTCTATAGTATGGATGCATTGGGTTGTATGATCACAAGAGAATGCACCAAAGATGTCCGACGAATCAAGAATATCGACGATATTCGTAAAGAGTTTCCTAATTCTAATTTTGATCTTGTTGCTGACGAGTTTGACTCGATGTTGGTATCCCTTGATAAGATCGGAGTTATGGTTTTTCTAGGGCACGAAAAGTATTTCCCTCCTGGACATCGTGGAGTTTATCACACAGTATCTAATAACTTCTATTTGAATGAGAAGTTTATGCATCGTCCTTCAGTTCTTATGACTGTGATGCGTCATGAAGGATGGCACGCTGCACAAGACTGCATGGCAGGTTCTATCAAGAATAGTTTGATTGCTTTGATTTTTCCAGAGAATAAAGTTCCTGGGGTATGGCGTGATATTGTAGAGAAGACATATCCAAAGTCTGCTGTTCCTTTTGAGGCAGAAGCAAAGTGGGCAGGAAGAACTGAGGGTATGACTGCTAAGGCACTTGATGCTTGTACGACTGGTAAGATGTGGGAAATCTACGAACCTACACCATTGACTGAGAAGTGGTTGCGTAAAGAAGGATTTATTAACTAAATAGCAATGCCTTATCTCACACATAATGCCAGAAGAAGTAAAGGAACCTCTGAAAGAGGAAGAGAAAAAGAAAGGTCCATTTGCTAAATTAAAAGCAGCTGCTGATGACCACGAGGGTCAGTTAGAAGCAATCAGCACAATGGTTAGACTTGGTATTCTTATCTGGTCTGGTGGTATTCTTACGCTTGCCTACATCAAACTACCTCCTGCTCTTGGTATTCCCGAGCAGAAACTTGATCCTACTTTCATCGCATCCGTCTTCACTGGGGTCTTAGCTACCTTTGGAGTTCAGACTGCGAAGAAGTCTGGTGATGGAACGATGAAGATGGGTGGTGGCGGCGGTGTCTCTAAGGCAGATCTAGAGAAACTGATTGCCGCAGCAGCACAGACAGCACCTGCTCAAACGATTCGTATTGAACAAGCACCTATTCAAATTGCCACCGCACCTAAGAAGGACGGTGAGCCACCTGTAATGCCAACGGTATAGAACAATGTTACTAATGACACTGTTTATTATTGGACACATGGAACTTGGTAATGGGATGTGTAGAACCGATATAATGATGGATAATGATCCAATCACCATGGAGTATCCTTGTGAATATTATTCTGAGTTGAAAGATTTAGAAAAAACATTCAACGAGAAATAAAATGCAAAAATTAATCAACGCTATTGCTCTTCTCTCTGGTCTTACATCTGCTGCCCTCATCGGTGGCGCTGGTTATGTGCTTCTGAATAAAGATGCACTGATCGATCAGGCAAAGACTGCTGCTACCAAGGCAGCAACAGAAGCAGTCGCTGGTGCCCTCCCAGGGATGCTGGAATCTGCTATGCCTAAGATGCCAGGTACAACTGGTGGAGATGTTCCTTCCGTTCCTGGGGGAATTCAACTTCCTTAAATAATTAAAATTTTTTATTATACTTATGGCACAATCGACTTATAAGAAAAGAGCAAATAAAGAAGCAACAGAAACCTTCTTTCTTTACGTCTTTTTTCATTCTATTTGGACTGGTATTTTGAATTTGTTTACTGATGATGATTGATGGAGATTCCTAATATAACTTCTCCCAATATCAATATCCGAGATATTGATATTCCGAGAGTTATAACTGCTGACGAATATTACACATCAACTCCACTAGCACCACCTGTAGTGGTAAATATTGGTGTGCCTATCGTTGACGTGCCTGGTTGTGTCGAAGCTCACGAAAGTAACAGCAAATCTAAAACCTTAGGTCAAGATGACTCGCGAGGATTGGTCACTTATTGTGATAGTGGTGTTCCCAGTTACAATCCCATTAACTTTGAACCTGAACAGATAATCCCTACTAAACCTTCGGGAGTAGATACACGGCAACCTAAAACTCCCGTAGCTCCCAAGTTACCAGCGACACCTAAAATTCCTCCTGCTACTGCGAAGGTAGATTGTCCTACAGCAGCACAAGAAGCAAAGGAACCTGTAGGAACAATGGTGGAGGGATTTAGAAAGAAGGTTGTTGAATATAAACTAATAGGCAACGAGTGTGTCCAGATAACAGAAGCAGTCCCACTACCTCAACAGATAGTAGCAGGACTGCCTAGTGGTGGCCAGGTTGTTCAGGTGGGTGGTGTTGCTGTGATTGCTACTGCATCAGCACTGCTAGCAAAACCGTTGGCAGACATACTTTTGAAAGCAGTCAAACCAACGATTAAGAAAGTGATGAAGAAGATTGCTACGATCAGGAAGAAACCTATTCCCGTCCTGTCGTCAGGGGAGCGCCGAGCAGAGCAGCGTCAGATGAACCACGCTGTTCGGGAGTTGCGTTCTGTGTTCCCGAGGAAGAAGAAACGGAAGGGATAGTGTGATAGTGTGGGTGAGTATGTCCTGGAGGATTATTCACAACCACATCAGCACACACTTTATAATAAGGTGAGCGAGGGTGGAATTGAATACCTTGCTTCATCAATTCGCCACAATTTTTTAATCTAGCGATCTCAAAATCTAATCTCTTGTTAGCAGTTGTTTGATTCATCAGATCAATGTTAGCTTGTGCTGCTTCCTTACATTGTTGTTGTAGTTTCTTATCTAATGGTTCAGACCATGTGATTGAGAAACCAACACCTAGGTTGTAGTTATCTTTCTGTCCAGTTCTTATGGGAACACGATATAAAACAGAGCCAGGATTATCTGGTGCGCCGTCCTCATCTATGTCCCTCATGTCATAGACAGGATCATAATAATATGGTTCATATGGTCTGGTAGCGGATGCACTACCAGTTACATATGGGGTAAAGTTTCTAGTAGGACCTTGACACTGGATTCCGTTTCCATATGTGTTGGTAATGTAGGGTCCTTGGAGAACTTGGATGGCCTGGTTAGTAACACTGCCAGAACTATTGGCGACAGGAGCCGCAGTAGCAGAAACACCGCCAACTTCAGCCAGTGCTTTTGTAGGAAGGAATCCACTGAGGATTATTGCGAGAAGATACTTGTAGTATCTGTGATACTTGTGACCTCTGTGGTCCTTTGAATAATTGTGTGGTTGCTTAAACCAGGACCTGAGTAGGTTTCTGTGAACTGAAACGCTGCTCCTGGTGTCGTCTGTGTGAAGTTTGGTCTGCTGTTGATACCTGTCCATGATGATGTCACACCGTCTATAGTTACATTGTTAGCACCTGTTCCTGGTTGCAGTGAACCTGATGCTGTAATTCCACTCCCTGTCACAGAGTATTGATACCCTGTGTTATAGTCCATTGAATTAATGGTCTCTGTAATTTTTTGTGTCGTCTCAGTGTGACTGGTCATGGAGCCTTGTGTGAAGTTAGGGACCACGGGGACTGCCTGAGCAGCCCCATGTAAGGCACCAAGAACCAATCCGAGACCGATTGCTTCTAATAATCTATTCATAGTATATAGTCTCAGTCGATAACAGTGATCTCAGTAACGAACTGTCCTGTTGCAGATGAACCAGCACCACCAGCAGTCAGCGTGATAGCATGAGTTCTGTCAATCGTACCTGCGAGTGTGCCAGCAGAACCAGCAGCATAAGAGGTAAGGTTACCGAAGTTAGGAACATCACCTGTGCTAACAGCAGAGGCAGGAACACTATCTGCTGCGTTATACGATTCAGTCAACGACCAATCTTGTCCAGATGTGGTGACAGTGTATGTGCCAGCACCAGTGGAAACACCACCCATCGTGCCTGCCGTGATGTTAGAACCAGAAGCAGAATAACTACCACCGATTCTTACCGCAGTAGACCGTGCAGCATCAACAGTTAGTTGAACGCTAGAAGCATGTTTAGTAACAAGTCCGCCTGCATTAGCTGCACTTGCGGTCATCAGAATCATAGCAAAAGTGGCGATTGCACTTTTCATTTGAGCCATATCTACGTCAAAATTATTTAGTATTAATCATCCTCAACAAAAGTCAATGAGTAACTGTTTAGATTAATTTTAGCTCTTGTTAATCTTTGTCCAGAGTCTTCTCTATTGGTAGACTGAAGTTGTTTTCCGTTAGTTTCTTTATATCCAATATAAGATCTTGTTGACGTTGGATTTAGAAATCCATAACCAGGAACATTAGGAGTTTCCGATTCCAGTAACATATTTCCGTCTTGATATCCATCAGCGGTAACAATCACTGGGTCTTGTCCCACCTCAGAATACCAAATAGCTCTTAAATCTAGTTCAATTTCATCACCAGCGAACCCAGGAATTTGTTTGATAGCGGGAACATCAATGTAAATAGATTCATATCCAACAGTATCTTCGGTGTTGTCTCCACCCCACTTCATATAAACGACGGTTCCTTCAGCGTTTGTGATTTCGTTTCCTTGTCTGGAACCACATGCTCCATCGATATTTGGATATAAAAAACTGGCAATAAGATCTAAGTCTTTACCGTCAGTCCAGTTGTGATTGAATACAAGATAGTTACAGTAAAATACTGCTGGATCGAATAAAGTTCCTCTGGACTTTCCGATCCCAAATGCTAGTGGTGACATATTAATTAGGGATTACGAATGAACCTATCATACCACCATGAATGGTACATTGATATTGATAATTTGCTGGTGCATCATGGGGGATTGTGAATACCTGAATCCCTTGATTGGATCCACTAACGTATGTTCCAACGCCAGTTGTTGTTCCTGTGAATTGGATACGGAATGGGTGAGAACTACCAGTGGAGTTTTCAAAGATATATGTAAATCCTCTCATTAGATAGAGAGTTGGATTTGCCACAGTGTTTGGCATACCAGGACCAGCAAAACGATAACTGGTAGAACCATCTGCAGTGATGTAATATCTAGTTGCAAATCCTCTACTGGTTCCATCACCTGAGATCAGGTCCGTAACAAAACTACCAGCCGTACAAATACCAGATACATCTAAAGTAGTTGCAGTTAGGTTTGCTGGAACCGCAACTCCAGACAGATTTGATCCGTCACCATAAAATGATGCTGCAGTTACGACACCAGCAACAGAAGTATTAGTGGTGATTGCAACCTGTTGTCCACCAATTCTTAGTGCTGCTGCACTTTCAATCGTAGGTGTACCTGCTGCACCAACTATATTCAGTTGTCTTACACCAAATGGTTTATCTGCCATGGTTCCTATTTTTTAACTATTTATTCTACGATCTTAATTGTTATATTGCCAGTAAAGGAAATCGGATCAGATCCACCTTCTATTAGTTTAGATATATTGGGTTCATTTCCTGTTGGAGCGTCCCATAATAAAGGAGCATCAGATCCCTGTAGGTTATAAGAATCTAAGTAATTAGTGTCATTTATATTACTACCACCTTCAGTTCCAGTATAAACTGCGAGTGTCCCAGCGGCGTCTCTAATACTCTCAAAAGAACCCAGAGTGTTGAACCAACCCTTAACATCTGCCCAAGTCCAATGTCTATTATATTCTAACTTGGTTGCAATGAGACCAACGGCAATAGGAGTTGCGGAACTGGTTCCATTGAATAATCTATCTTCAGATTCGACAGACTGTATACCACCAAGAGTGTAGAAAGCATCATATCGATTGTATCTAGTACCAGTATTATCATCACATGCAGAAAGACTATTATCACATAAGGTCCAACAATCAACTGCATTGCCAGTATTAGTATAGAATGTTTTGGCTTCTCTATAGTAAGTTCCTACACCAGAGGTCACACCAGTTTCATCAAGAGCACCTACAGCAATTGTCTTATAGTAAGATACTCCATTATCATCAGTTCTCTCTCCAATATGTCCTGGGAACCCAGGTCTATTGTAGAAAGTATAATATTGAGTTCCAAACATACTGCTGTACAAGGCATTTCTTCTAGCAGATTCTATATCTTCATTTTGATCACTGTAGTAGTTGTTGAAATCTGGATGATCTCCTCTAACTTGTTTTTGGTCGTGGTTTCCTGCAGCATAACAATAGATAACACCAGAATCAACTAGTTCTTTTCCTGCTTGAATTACACTATTGTCTGTAGCATATGCAATTCCCATATCGGTATTATTATATGCAACTAAACAGTTTGGTTTACTATTATATTGAACCATATCGGATCCATCTAGTTTTGCCTGACCCGTACCATCACCAGTTACATTATTTCTATGAGAAATCCATCCAGTAGAGTCTGGAGTAAGTCTATGTCCCCAACTGTTAGAGGAAATTGTTGGATCTTGTGTGCCATATGCTGGATTTATTGGTTTGCATTGGTGGAACACTTTCTGTTGGTCAAATCCAACTTCCCATCCACTGTTGTTAGTTCCATAGTGATTCAAGAACCATTTGTTTGAATTATATGCCCAACCATATTGTCTGCCATATGCTTGAGAAGCACATGGAGTTGCATGGTAACCAGTTCCTGTTTGATATGTAGTGTGATTTCCATTGCACACTTGTCTACTGTACCCATTATTAACTAGAATTGCACCAAAGTCTTGTGCTGATCCTGGAACTGCCGTACCTGATCCTATACCTACGGATACATATTTGGGAGATCTATAAGTTGTACTGTTGTTTCTCCACCAGTTTCTTGCTGCTACATCTGTAGGAACGGTAGTTCCATCCCATCGTGTCTCCGTTCTACCATTATTATCCACAACATATCCTGATGCTCCTGCTAGAGTTGGATCGTCTTGGTCTGGTGTGTTGCCGTCTTGGAATATGCTCCTAATAGTAGTAAGTGAAGGCTTAGTGATAATTGGAGCCATCCATGTGTTAAAGAATGCATACCCCAATGGATTATTTGCTTGAATACCCAGTTGGGTACGCATGTCGTCTGTCCATTCTGGAGCAAGACTTCCACCTTCCCAAAGTTCTGTGTATTCAAACATGCAGAAGTTTAGTAAGTATAAGTATTCTTTTGCGGCTACTTCAAATGCATCTGCATCTGTTTTCCAAGCATTTGATGGACTTTGATAACCTGATGGATCCCATTTGCCTGCATCATATGCTTCTTCCATTGCGGCATACAAATCACCAGTGTTCCAATCGGAACTTATATATGGATATAGTTTTATATCATCTGCAGGTAACCCGTGCATATGAAGTGTGTGGAATACGTGTTCAATAACTTCTTGTGCGTCTAGGTCGCCGTCGCCGTATCCACTACCAGTTGAGTTCAAGTACCACACCATGTCATTTTGCACGTGAGTGTCAAACAGGTTAGTTAGGTTCCAAAATACAACGCCTTCGTCAGTTAAGAAGTTTGGAGTGTAATCTGCTCCTGCACCTCTTGCTACTCTTTGTATAGTCGGTAAGCCTGCGTGATAAGTTCCTGTTTCACCACTCAGTGTGTTAATCAACCCTTTTTGGAATGTTGTATTAATGCCTACTGTTGCAACACCAGCTGGACCTGATGGATTTGTAAACAGTTCAAACATACGACCAACTTTTTCTAACCAAGCATCTGGTACTGCTGTTTGTCCACCAACAGTGCCTGCACCCATAATCCTTACACCGTTAGTTGTAACTTCACGCTTGAAGAAATCACTACCATCACCAACAACATTACCAACTGGACCATTCCAGTATACATCAAGTCGAGCATTAAAGAAGTCTGGATCGAGATACATTGGTGCATCTAAAGTTAGATCTAATAGATCGCAAGTACCAGAATTCGGTGATATGCCACGATTGGATAATGCATTGCCACCAACATAATTTGATGGAACATCAGCAGAAGTAAGTGTACTGATACCTAAAGTATTTTGGAATTCAATGTGGCCAAACCACATGTCCTGGTCACATACAATTACATCAACATCCTTACCAGTTCCATATTGTGGCAGTCTATTGCCTAGTTGGACATATGCTCCTGGTGTTGCGGCAATTCCACTTAGGTTGTCTGGGTTTGACCACCATAGACTTACAAAGGGACTTTCCCTTTGCATGTGTCTAATTATTTGACTCGATCCTCTATTTTTGAGATCTGCTCCTGGTGTAAAGTTCAGATAAAAATTTCTATTAATGCTACCTTGACACCAAACATTACTTGGATATCTGTTAGTCTTTGTTAATGGTGTACTGAATTCACAGGTTAGATCATCTGGGTTATCCATGAAAGATCCTGGATAAGAACCGTGATTGATATTTACTCCCAATACTTTTGGGTGGTTTTTCAGTTGAGCAACTTCATCATCGTCTAAAAGATATATTCCTCTCACATCACTGTGGTTACATTCACTAGTGCAATCTACGTGTCTGGTTGGAATATTATCTTCTAGAGTGCCGTCCTGCATCAAAATTTCATGGACGTGTTCCCAATCTTCCTTAGAAGTACACAGAACTACATACTCTTTCTTTGCCTCTGGTTCTGTTGGAACTTTGGGTAGTTCATCCTTGTAAGATTCAAAAGAAATTCTTCTCTCTTGAATCCATTCTTCGTAATTTGTTTCTGTAGAAAACATTAGTTATTCCCCATCAAAGCATTTTTTGTGAAGTGAATCTATATGTTGTTACGCCAGATATTCCAGATAGAGGAACTAGACTTACTTGAATCTGACCAGCAGCTAGTGCTACTGATACATCAGCAATTCTATTGGGTTCAAACATGACACCATATTCAGATACGTATGCAGTTGTTCCTGCTCCCGTGTGCATTACCAGTGCTTTTTGTGCCTGGTAATTATTGCCATTAATAATATGTATGGTATATTCTGCAGTCATAAAGTCATCGACAAACACATCAATTTCTTGTGGTGTTCCAGCAGAAGCGGTAAAGGAAGAAGACGCAACTCCGTGACTTTCAAATACTGTGTTTCTAATTTGTAGGGATTGTGTGCCGGCTATAATATCTGTTCCAATACCAACACTCTTATTGGTATGAATACCTGTGACTGAAACTCCCCATGTTCCACCACTACCAACACTCCCTCCACTTGCAGTTACAGTAACTACACCAGCAGAAACTGCAGATACCGTGAGGTTTGTACCAAAGTTAATTGTTCCTGCAGTACCAACTGGAGATCCAGAATCTTGAATGATGACACCAGATCCAGAACCAACAACACCAGTCAGACCAGAACCATCGCCAACAAAAGAAGAAGCGGTAATAATACCAGTGGTATTTACACTTCCGTCTGTACCGATGCCACCACCACTAACGCCTGTTAAATTGGAACCATCTCCATAGAAAGTATTTGCAGTGATGATTCCTGTTGCATTAACATTTGTACAATCGATCTGACCAGATACACCCTGGATAGTAATAGAACCACTCAACCTAAGTGTATTGTCATTTGGATTGAAGGTGATGCCTCCAGCATCAACCATGGTTCCCCTGTATGCATCACCACCCGCAGTGGTGTTCAACATCATTAGGTTATAGTTCTGATCGTCATCTACAGACTCAGTGACGTAGAAGTCACCAGAGAATCCAGTAGCAGTAACAATACCAGTTACGTTCAGTCCGCCATTGGTTACTTGGAGTTTTGTGGATCCTCCATTCTGAAGGAAAACATCACTTCCATCTAGGAATAGAGAACCAGATCCAGAATCTGTGATCCAACTATTAGTTCCGTCATGATATAGTCTGAGATCGTCTGACGTACCGAAGTTTAGTGTTACATTATCAGCATTCTGTGTGCTGATACCTGCAACTGGAGTCCATACAGATCCATTATATCTCAGATAGTTATTGAGTTGGACTCCACTGGTAACAACATCAGTCAGATCGTTCAGTACACCAGCACCACCTCCAGATCCACTGATGGTTACGGTTGCGATTCCTGAACCGAATGTGGTTGTGACTGCACTGCCAACGAAGTTGATGGTTCCTGCAGTACCAACTACACTACCCTCATCCTTGATTTCAATACCAGTTCCAGAAGCGGTGATTCCAGTTAAACCAGAACCGTCACCAACAAAATTGGTTGCAGTTACAACACCTAGGATATTTGCTTGGTCTGCCTGGAAGTGTCCAACGTTGTAAGTTTCGGTTCCTGTACCTACAGTACCACCTGCACTTACGTTGACTAGTTCTACCCATGCATTACTGTGTGCATAATATGCCTTACCTGTCTCATGGACATGAGCGAATGCACCGTGATAATCGGATGCACTTGGTAGATCTGCATACGTTGCATAGAGGAAAGGTAGAATGTTAGTGGTTGCAGCACCAACGATTCTTCCTTTGAGTAGGAAGTTTCCTAGTACAACTAACTTCTCTTCTGCATTTGTTGTTCCGATACCTACGTTCGATGCCGTAACGATACCAGTTGGATTGGATCTCCAGATCGCATCGGTTGATGGTAGGTTATACAATCCAGATGCATCACCAGCAAATCTAGTTGCAGTAATAACACCTGTAGTCTCATAGTTACCGTAGATGTCTTCGGCTAGGAGTCTTCTCCACCCCTGGTATCCACCGTTGGTTGTTCCAAAAGATACGTATGGTGACTTGGTGTTATTTGCATAAGCGAACATACCTCTCCACTGCACTGCAGGGGGTAGGTCGGCAACGGAGTCGAAGTCAAAGCGCATCTTACTGCCTTGACCAGGAACCGTAACAATACCAGTGATGGAATTGATGTTCTCGATGGTAATAGATGGATTACCAGTCAAGTTTCTTGCTACTGTAGAAATTCCAGTAGAAGTTGCATAACCAGCTAGTGTAGAAACTCCAGCTGTTACTGCATAAGTAGATACACCTGCCAGTTTTGCGTACTCAGCAACACCTGCATTAGTTGCGACACCAGACGCACCTGCATAGGTTACGATTCCTGCGGTTGTTGCAAACGTTGCGATACCTGCCAGAGGTGCATATGTTGCTACACCTGCGGTTGTCGCATTGTCTGCGAGTGTTGCAATACCAGCGACTGGTGCATAGGTTGCGAATCCTGCATTAGTTGCATATGAAACGTAATCTGCAACAGTAATATCTACGTCACCCTGGAAGACGTTACTGACGTTTAATCTGTCACCGAAGTTTAGAGTTTGAGCTACACCTCTTTGTACTCCGTTATCTTTTAAGATAACGCCATCTCCAGTTGCAGTAACGCCTGTTAGTCCAGATCCATCACCAACAAATGTACCAGTGGTGATACCTTGTAGGAGTGAGTTGCCAACAACATGTAGTTGAGATGTAGGCAAGTCAGTTCCAATGCCTACGTACTTACTTGTACTAATTCCGTATGTATTTGCCTTTGACCATGTACCGCCAGCACCTGCTCCTGGAGACAGGTTATTTCCATCACCAAAAGCATCATAAATCTCTTGGAAGTTGGCGTTTACTTTTACAGCACCTGATGCGAGGGAATCTCCCAGACCATCATTCGGCGTAAATCCAGTGAAAATTCCCTGTCTAGCCATTTAAGTTCTTATGATAAGGTCCCTTTCTTCTATTTATTGATCTAATAAATACGTATGTAGGAGTATGATTTTAACATGAACCACGATATAGGAAAAGGTTTATCCGAGGCATACAAGACATTATATTCCACAGTGGAAAACGCTGATGGTGAATCTTTTGTTGAGGTTCAAGATTTTGTTATAGAGAAAGGAATGTCATCCTCTGAAATGTCGTCTGTACTGAAAGGACATAAGTACTCTAAAAAACAACTGCTTGACATGAGTAAGAAGTCTACCAAAGAAGGTAGACATGGAGAAGCAGATGCATTCTATAAAGAGTTTTCGAAAGAAGAAAAGACTTGTGCTCATAACATTGAGGGTGAAGAGTGTCCCCTCCATGGAAAAAAGAAGTGTCCTTCTGAGGTTAAGGAAGCTGCGGTAAGTAAAGCTCAGCAGAGATTCATGGGTATGGTCTACGCTACAAAGAAAGGTAAGGCTGCACCATCACCCGAAGTTGCAGCTGCTGCTGCATCGATGACTAAGAAGGATGCAAAAGATTTTGCTGGTACAAAACATGACAAGTTACCAGAGAAGAAGGGTAGATATAGAGAACAGTATGAGAATTATAAGGAAGATCTTCTGGAATACCATCTAGAGAAGTATGAATCCTGGATCGAGTCTTTGCACGAACAGGGATATGATATTTCTAAGTGGGAGAAAGAAGAGTTAGTAGATACTTATATTAAGGAAAACAATCTGTGGTCTTCCGCAAATACTATTAAGGAAGCAACTCGCGCTGCTAAGGAAGGTAAGAAAGATGAACACCGTGTAGGTGTTGAGATTCGTGCTAAGCAGGCTTCCAAGTCTCTTGAGGCAAAGAAAGATCGCCAGAAAGTTCTTGATAAGCACGAGAAAAAGACTGGTACTAAACTGGATATCAGTAAGAGTCCTGAGGGAAAATCACACGCTAAAAACTTCCCTGGTTCTCGTCAAAAGAAAAAGGTAAAAGGTGCTAAGGAAACTCCTTTAGAGACTCATAACAGAAGAGTTGGTCGCGATACTCTTAGAAAACTTAAGCACGGTAAGACTTCTAAAGAGAAGAAGTATGATGCAGCGATGGCAAAACATACTTCGAGGTTTGACTGATGGGTAAGTGTAAAGCTGGAAGTTATTGGTGTCACACTGACGAGAAGTGTAAGAAAATCCCTGCTGGATTCATGCTGGACCGTGCGGGGATGCTCCGTAAGGAGAACGGACATACTCAGGATTCGGAAGTTAAAGAATCCCATGGTAAAAAATGGAAAGACTTTTTAAAAGAGGCTGGGATTGACACGGGTCTAAAATCTCGGTAAACTAACTCTGCCAGGGTTCAAAGGGAAGCTCATATATATCTTAGTGTATTAATGAGTTACATTGAATGACGACACTAAGAGAGCGAATGAGAGCGCGGGGGGAACTACTCCTGAAACATGCTCCTATACTAACCCTTGGATGTACAATGGTAAGTGCTTTGAGTCTGACGATATTGGCGGGCTCTACGGCTTTGTCTACTGTATTACGAATCTCAGAAATGGGAAGAAGTACATCGGTAGAAAATACTTCTGGCAGTTTCGAAAGCCTAGAAATAAAAATCGGAGAGTTAAGTCTGAAAGCGACTGGAAGAACTACTATGGAAGTTCTGACAATCTTAAAGAAGACATCGCTGCCATTGGCAGGGAGAACTTTAGAAGGGAAATTCTCTCAGTCCACACCACTAAGGGATTTGTAAACTACGAAGAGACCCGTCAGCTTTTCATGAACAACGTCCTCACTGAGGCTCTTGACAACGGGGAACCTGCTTACTATAATAACAACGTTCTCAGTCGTTACTTCAGGAAGGATTACTTCAATGGAACACTACATGACTCATGAAGATATGGTTAGGGACTCTTTGGTTGATCGCTTGCATGAATTGGTCAACGATGGTAGGATCGCAGATGCGGTAGCCATGTATGAAGAATACCGTAGTGTTTTCAATGAAACCGATACACATTTGAGCCGTAGGAGGAGTTAAATTCCTGTAACGGATGTTGAGTTCAATTAATTAAATGTTCAAAAAACTTCTGCCACTTTTGTTGGCTTCATCTGTTCCCGCTGCTTGTGCTTATCCACTAATCAGTGAGATCAAAAATCCTCCTCCAGTTGATGTAAGTGTCAATGAAGAGAAGGCGGTGCCAATTAAAGTGGTTCCGAAGACTTGGACGTGCCCAGGATGTAATGCCAATGAGAAATATGTCCTGGAAAAACTCCAAGAGAAGACCAGAATCTCAGATCGCAATGCCCTTGCAACGATCATGGGAAACATTAAATCAGAAAGCAACTTCCATCCCAACATTTGCGAGGGAGGGGCTAGAGTTCCTTACAAGTCTTGCACTCGCGGGGGTTATGGTCTTATTCAGTGGACCAGTGTAGGACGTTACAGGAACCTTGGTGTTTTTGCCAAACGTTATGGGTATGACCCTTCTACACTTGAAGGTCAGACAGCATACATGATCAACGAAAGCGTCTTCCAACGTTACCTTCCTGAGTTTGAAGGTAATGGTAAGACAGTTGATCAGTATATGGTTGCTGCTTACTACTGGTTAGGTTGGGGTATCAAAGGGTATCGTCAGCAATATGCATACGATTATACCAAAAAGTTAGTCCTGGCCTAAATACTGTTGGTGCGGTAGAACACCCGTAGAGCAAAAAATCGTTTACCCTATCTACACAAATTGTATAGCCGCACCTAATTTTATGAGACCTTCAAGTGAATTCAAACCTGGAGGTCTCCCAGTAACTTCAGTAAACATTCTAAGATTGATAAGTGAGCTAGAAGGATCTTATCAACTCACTAAGTACATGGGTTTCTATGAAGACATGGAAGTCCTTGACAACCTAAAAAAGAAGTATTATAGTAAGTACTTCAAACTCAATAAAGAAGAGAAGGGTAGGTGTCCGAGTGGTTAATGGAGGCGGACTGTAAATCCGCTGGCTCTGCCTACGGGGGTTCAAATCCCTCCCTGCCCACCTTGGAGAGTTGGCCGAGTGGACGATGGCGCAGCACTGGAAATGCTGTAAGGGGGTAACTCCTTCGAGAGTTCGAATCTCTCACTCTCCGTTGACAATCTGACCAGTCTCTGGTATGATTGTCCCATGACTCAATAGCTCAGCTGGATAGAGCAACTGCCTTCTAAGCAGTCGGTCGTAGGTTCGAATCCTACTTGAGTCGCCTTCGTCGATGTGGCGGAATTGGTATACGCGCTGGGTTTAGGTTCCAGTGAGGCAACTCATGAAGGTTCAAGTCCTTTCATCGACATATGTTTGCGATTCTTTCAACCCAATTTGAAAAAGCAGATCAGATTAATCCTGGACTAATAGAATGGATTAAATCTGATAGTTATCTTACACTTCCAACAGGAACTTCTAGAACTCCTTTCTATTGCACAAGACTTGAAGAATCTCCAGTTGAAGAATTGGATATACTATTTGATTGGATTCGTTCTAATCTAGTTTCTTGTGCAAATAAATTGGCACAAGGATCTAATAGTGCATACTTTGGTTCTCCAGACTGGCATAGAAATTTTGATATTGCAGATTACTGGGGAATGTGGTATAATAAAGGTGCTTCCGCCATGGAACACAACCACTGGCCTTATGCAATGTCTTTTGCATATTATGTAAACTGCCCAGAAGGAAGTTCCCCAATCATTATTGATGGGAATGAAATTCAAGTTGAATCAGGTCAACTGGTTATATTTGCTGGACATCTTATACATAAAGTAGAACCATGTCCTGTAGACAATAGATTTATGGTGGCAGGTAATATTGCTTATCTAGGATCTTTAGGTGCGGGTGTAGTTCAGTGGTAGAACGTCAGCCTTCCAAGCTGAATGTCGTCGGTTCGAATCCGATCACCCGCTTACTGGTTAAATAGTAATGTGTCAGGAAAACGAGACATGTCCCAGAAGTACAGGATCCAAACATCTTATTGTTGGTATGAGACTTATGAGGAAACCTTGCTCGTTAAGATGTACTTTATAAATTACATCCCATTTACATTTGACGAACTTCCATCACTATGTTATGATGATCCCGACATCTTGATGGAAGCAAACAAAAATAAAGTTTGGGATCAAGAAGATCTTTATAAAGCTGCAGCATACCTTGCACAAGAAGAATGTCTTCCTCTAATTCATGAGTTAGAGTTAGAAAATCCAGAAGAGCTTCCACAAGATTAGTTTCTGTGTTATAATAGAAACACCCATTCCTCTATAGCTCAGTCGGTAGAGCGTCTGACTGTTAATCAGAATGTCCCTGGTTCGAGCCCAGGTGGAGGAGTTTGGGAGATTAGCTCAGCGGTAGAGCACCTCGTTTACACCGAGATTGTCACAAGTTCGATCCTTGTATCTCCCATGCATACAGAGTGATATGCAATATACTCAAAAAACATACGATGTATCTCAAGTAACTTGGGATGATGTAATAGAAAAAATAAATAGAGATTTTTCTTCTGGTGACTACGATATTATTAGTGGCGTTACTGGTAAAACTCCTACCTTTATATTAAAGGGGTCTTGGCTTCCTGATTCTATTATGAATGTAGTAGATCAAATGAAACTACGTGATCAAGTTGATCTTCATAATATAGATCTTTATGTTTCTTTCTCTGGACATGCTAAGTCACATGATAATCATTATGACTTTTATGATATTGAATTGATCCAATTAATTGGCAAGATGCGGTATTTCGTTAATGATGAACCGTGTGTATTGCACCCAGGCGACTCTCTATTCATGCCTGTAGAAACTTATCATGAACCACATGCTCCTGGTCCGAGAGTTACTCTGAGTGTAGCTCTTTATAATAAAAATAAGAGGGTACAACCAGCTCTTGCTAAAAAGTATGTTGAGTGGATGGAAAACCTTGACATGCATAAAGTACCCCATGGGGATGGTAGTCTTATGGATCACTCCATTAATGTTGCCAATCTAATTATGGAGTATGGTAGATCTGATATTGAACAAATAGCCGCTCTATTCCACTCAATTTATGGCACAGAGTTTCAATCTTATAAATTATTAAAGACTAGAAAAGAAGTTCAATACTTCATCGGATACGAATCGGAAAATATAGTTCATACTTTCTGTACTCTGGAAGACAGGACAAATACAATACTCTATGGCAAAGGTTTATCCGAACCTATGAGAACTACCTTAAGATGGTTGGAGTATTGTAATATAAAAGAACAATTTCCCAACGAAAGTATCTTGAAAGAGTTTGAACTTGTATTAGGAATACAAGGTAAAAACAATGATAGCCAGATGTAAATGTTGCAACAAAGAAATTGTTGGCGGAACTAGAATGCAAAGCTGTGGATGTTCAAACATGATGACAGTCACTGACAGTACGATCACAGCAAACGATTTGAATGAAGTTGTTTTAATCAAATCTAAAAACATTATAAAAAATCATGGTTTCCTGACAGAAAGTGACCTAAAATACCAAGAGGAACGACGCAAACGCAAAGTTCGTAAACTTGATTTTGAGGAACGATGATCAACCTGCACCAGCTTTACAACCACTATCTCAACACAGACAGGAAACATGATCTTGTGAATGAGAGAATTGTATCTTATGGGTGGTGTGATGATGGCAAAGATCTTACTGGTTATTATGTCTTGACAGAAAACCATGAACTCCGTTATACTATGGAGGGTTTTCTCGACAAAAAACTGTCTAGGCAACCACAAAATACCCGTGCTTAAGTGCATATATAATTAACGTTTACGACCTATTGATTTAACATGGCTTATCAACTACCTAATGCTGAGTTATTCTCTCTCAACAGTAAGAATACCCTAAAGAGAGAAGCACTCCATGATACTCTTAGGGGCAAAAATGTAATCATTTTCTGTATCCCAGGTGCATTCACTCCCACCTGCAGCAACAGTCAAGTTCCTGACTTTGATGAAGCATATGATGATATCAAGGCACTTGGTATTGATGAAGTATACTGTCTTTCTATCAACGATCCTTTTGTTATGAAGGCTTGGTGGAAACAACTAAAGGTTCAAAACGTAAAGTATCTTTGTGATGGTAATGCTGCTTTCACTGCAAGACATAATGAAGTCTCTGGTATTGCAGAACCAGAAGGATTCCTTGTCAAAAAGTATAATAAAGGACTTGGTTTAAGATCTTGGAGATATGCTATTCATGTAGAAGATCTTATTGTAACTCACGTCTTCATGGAAGAGTCTGCTAATCCTTCCACTCATCATAATGCTGAAGATGATCCATATATCGAAAGCACTCCCGAAAGTGTTATCGCTTATTTGAAGAAGGTTAATGAAATTCAAGCTGCTGGATCTATGAAGTCTTCTACTATCGATCTCTCGGCACCAAAACCCATCGATGATGGATCTGGGAATTGGTCCAATCAAAAAGTAAACTCAGCCCCAATCGGTTAATTGACAACCTAGTAGTAATCGAGTATTATTACTAGGTCTTCTTCGGAATGTAGCTCAGTTTGGTAGAGCACCCGCTTTGGGAGCGGGTGGCCGTAGGTTCGAATCCTATCATTCCGATTTTCCTTTTTAAATTCATGGAAAAGATTACTTTGCAGTACCTTGAAGATAACTTTGATGACATCTTCGATCAAGTAGAACAAGGAAAATCATTTCATATCATGACTCCAGATGGTAAGGATGTTATGATGGTTCCTAATGCTGGAGTCATCAAAGCATCTATTGATTCTGGACTAGTTTCTGAACTTGATGATACATACTTTGAAATGTATCATCAGACTGGAGAAGGATCTTGACATCCGACTCATTCCATCGTACAATAAACCTGTTCAACACAACGATCAATGTCTAACTCGGCGTTTGTTTCTAAGTTCAAGACCAATTTGAGTCTTCTGCAATCCGCAGTGAATCGGGAAACGGATCTAGACCTCCGCCACCCTAAGATTTACAAAAAGATTGTGAAGTATTACCGCAATCAAGGAGTTCAGTTTTATAATGATCCTGACGATGATTATGAACTCGTCCTTGATTTGATTGCAGCTGATCTTCAAACTGAAGGAGTACTCGCTTGACAAAGATTATTCTTGAACGTTTTCCCTATCGGTATGTCGAAGTTGGAACCCTAGACAATGGGTTCCCCGACTATCGTATTCAGAAGGCAGATTCTTATACCAAACGATACAGTGACATGTATCTTTGTGATAATGGTATGCAACTTACCACTGCTATGGAGGATTTTGAGTATACGAAATGGTTAGATCCAGATCGTGTACCGTGTTATATCAAAGATGATGTGTCTTACGACATGGAGAGTCGTTAAAAACCCTGGTGGAGCCTATGGCTGATGTTCAATTACTATTCCCAACCCCAATTTACCATGACCAACTAGACATCTCTGATGACGAACGGTCAAGAATCCAATCTTATGTTGAACATTTAGATTGGATTACGGATACTGACATTCATGATCATCCTAATGGACAATATCTGGATGTATTTGATGTGCTTGCACACAATCCATTATCCAATCTTGCAACTATCATAGATAATCATATGCACGCTTTTGTGCATGATTTCTTACGAGTTTCAAGAAAACTTACGGTAAAGAGAACTAACTCATGGGCAAACAGACACTACTTGAATGACTATTGTCATGAACATCATCATTCAAACAGTGTCTTTAGTGGTGTATACTATCTAAATATTCCACCCAATTCTGGGCCAGGAATTGTTTTCAAGAGAATGGGTCCTACTTGGACCAGTGATGCTTGGGAATTTAATTTAGATGAGTTAACCGCTCAAAATGAATTAGTTCATTTGAAGAGAGTGAATACTAATATGTTACTCTTGTTTCCTTCCCACCTAACACACATGGTTCCAGCCTCCGAAACTGATGAACCTAGGTACTCCATTGCTTTTAATTACTTTGTTTATGGGGAGATTGGGAATGGAACAAATCTTGTACATGTCTCGGACAGACGTTAAGTGTGCCCTGGTCGGGAGTGTGTCCCTTTAATCTTATGGAAGATCAACAATACCCATCCGCTTCTAAGCAGATGGCCAACCTAACAAAAACAGCTTTTGGTATAATCAAAGAGTTTGTAAGTACTGGTGACTTACTTGTTCCTGATCATGTGAAAGATGCTAGGTTGCAAATTTGTTCTACCTGTCAGTTTTATGATGAAGTAGAACATAGATGTACAGATTGCGGATGTTATCTTTCAAACAAAGTGCGATTCAGCGCATCCAAATGTCCTTTGGATTTTTGGTAAGGTTTCTTTGTTCCTAAAACAAAGTGGTGCGGATGGGGTAACCCCGCCTGGTTTCCAATTTCCAGTCAAAGAATTGGTGGCGAGCCTGCAAACCTACAGAAAACATGGAACCAATCTATAACGATTTTATCGGAGTCTTCAAAGAGGCTGTAAATCCAGAACTTTGTGACTGGTTGGTGGATTATATAGACTCTTCTTCATATGTGAATGCTAGACAAGCATCACATGTACATGACAAACAAGTATGTCTGAATGCATTCTCTCCTGGAGAAGCTGCAGATCTAATGGACCCCGTTAACGGTTGTCTTCTTTATTATTCGAAAAAATATCCATATCTTTCCAATTTTAATTACATCAGTTCTTTGGTACTTCTCCAAAAAACTGCACCAACTGAAGGATATCATGTCTTTCATGGTGAGGATTTGAATTGGAATACAAGCACTCGAACACTGGCATGGATGGTCTATCTTAATGATGTAGAAGAGGGTGGAGAGACAGAGTTTTTATATCAAAGTACTAAAATTAAACCCGAAAAGGGTAAGGTAGTTATTTGGCCTGGGTCATTTACTCATTTACATAGGGGAAATCCACCTATGCAAGATAAGTATATTGCTACAGGATGGTATCAATGTGATATTGGCCTACTTGCACAACAGGTTCAGGTTCATTCATTGAATTTACAACAACCACTATAGATACGAAGGAATGGGTATTGTCAAAATACCCTTTTTTTATTATAATAAATATCAACGCAGTCAAAAAACTAGACTATGGCAAATAGTAAAACTGCACTCGTTCTGGGTGCTGGTGGGTTCATTGGAAGTCACATGGTAAAACGTCTTCGTTCTGAAGGATACTGGGTTCGTGGGGTCGATATTAAGTACCCTGAGTTCAGTGTATCTGCAGCAGATGACTTTGTTCAAGCTGACCTGAGGGATGCTGTTAGAGTTAAGGAACTCATCATCTCTCCTGATTCCGAACCGTTTGATGAGATTTATCAGTTTGCTGCTGACATGGGTGGAGCAGGATACATCTTCACAGATGAACATTCCGCCGATATCATGCACAACTCCGCATCCATTAACTTGAACGTATTGGATGCCGTTAGAGATTATAATGAAACTAATAATGTAAATGCAACGAAGATCTTCTATAGTTCTTCTGCTTGCATGTACCCAGAACACAATCAACTGGATCCTGACAACCCTGACTGCCGTGAAGAATCCGCATACCCAGCTAACCCCGACTCCGAGTATGGATGGGAAAAACTATTCTCTGAGCGTCTCTTCCTTGCTTACAATCGTAACTATGGGATCCCTGTTCGTGTTGCTAGGTATCATAATATCTTTGGACCAGAAGGAACCTGGGAAGGTGGAAAGGAGAAAGCTCCAGCTGCAATCTGCCGTAAAGTCGCTTACCTCCCAGAGACAGGTGGATCCATCGAGGTGTGGGGAGACGGTCTACAAACTCGTTCCTTCCTGTTCATTAATGAATGCATTGAAGCGACTCGACGACTGATGGACGGAGAGTTCATGGGACCAGTTAATATTGGTTCTGAGGAAATGGTAACGATTAACCAACTGGTTGAGACTGCCGCTAAGGTATCTGGTAAAGTGGTTCAGAAACGACACAAACTAGATGCACCTCTTGGTGTCCGTGGACGTAACTCCAATAACGATCTCATCCGTGAGAAACTTGGTTGGGATTATTCTCAATCTCTAGAGGAAGGCATTCGTATCACTTATGCCTGGATCTCTGAACAAATTAAATCCCGTAAGGAATCTGAAACTACATCTAAGGAACTTGTAAATGCCTAATTCTACACTGACTAAAAAGACTATTCGAATTGATAAGGATGCAGTGCGGGCACTAGATGTGTCTGCTCTTGAGGAACAATCCATCAATCCTAACGACTGGTTGACTGCAGGACAGAGCGAGTATCGTCTCTATGCATGGCTCTCCAGTCAGTTTGAAAACACCACCATCCTTGACGTTGGAACCCGTACAGGAGGTTCTGCACTTGCTCTTTCTTACAACGATAAGAACCAAGTTATCAGTTATGATCTGGTTGAACAGGGTGCTAGCTCTGCTATCAAGAAAGAGAATATCACTTTCAAGATTCAAGACTTCCGTGAGGATGAAACTCTTGATTGGGATAACATTTCTATCATCATGATCGATGTTGATCCCCATGACGGTGTTCAAGAAGTTGAGATGATGGAATTCTTGAACGAGAAAGGTTGGAAAGGTATCATGCTTCTGGATGATATTGGTCCTGGTTGGCCTGAGGTTCAGGACATGTGGGATGCAATTGAAGAACCCAAGATTGATGTGACTCCAGTTGGTCACATGAGTGGTACTGGACTTGTAAACTTTGGTTCTAAGCACGATATTGATTGGGCATGAAGATTACCATTTTAGGATCTGCTGGTCAGGTGGGTGCCTACCTGACCCAGTATTTGAAAGCAAAAGGACATACTGTAGTTGAGTTTGATGTTGCTAATGCAGATTGGCAGGATATGACTCGTATCCCCAATGTGAATCTTCGAGATGCACTTGTGGATACTGATTTCTGTTTCTTCCTTGCCTTTGATGTTGGTGGTTCCCACTACCTGAAGAAGTATCAACACACCTTCAACTTCATCAATAATAATGCCAGGTTGATGGCAAATGCATTTCAGTATCTTGAAGAATTCAAGACTCCCTTTGTGTTTGCATCTTCCCAGATGAGTAGCATGAGTTACTCTCCTTACGGTGTGATGAAGAGAGTTGGTGAACTATATACTGAGTCGCTTGGTGGCAAGATTGTTAAGTTCTGGAACGTGTATGGTATTGAGAATGACATGGAAAAAGCCCACGTCATTACAGACTTTATCGTAAAGGGATTTAGGAACGGTGTCATCGACATGATGACAGATGGTACAGAACAAAGAGAGTTTCTCTACGCAGAAGATTGCTGTGAGGCTCTTGAGGCAGTCATGGAAAATTACGATGACTTCACCTCTTTTGACCCTCTTCATATTACTTCTTTTGTCAGTACAAGCATTCTGGAAGTTGGAAACATTATCCAAGATCTATTTGCTGCTGATGGTCAAGAAGTTAAGGTTGTACCTGCGGACTCCAAAGACACTGTTCAGAAAGATGCTCGCAACCAAGCAGACCCCTTTATTACTAAATGGTGGAAACCAAAAACAAGTATCGAAGAGGGTATCGCAAACGTATATCGAGAGATGAAGCATTACCATGAGTGATATTAAAGAGGTTCTTGGACAAGCACGTCAGAACCCTGGAGGTTTAGACCTTCCTATTTTGGGACCAGAGAATAAGTTTCCAATCAATTTAATTTGTAATGATTCTTTAGAACCATCTACATCTGCTAACAATAGATCCGTCTATACTAGATGGGTTCATGATGGTTCTGGACTTTGTAACCTCTATGTAAATCATTTTGCTTTGAAAGCTTTGGAAGATACCAGTAATCTTCCAAAGTTTATTTGGTTACTAGAGTCTAGGGAGATCATTCCTGAACAGTACAAATTCATTGAGGACAACTATGATTTTGTTGCTAGTCGTGTGGATGGTATCTTTACTTGTGACCAAAGACTCACTCACGAGGCGGGTCCTGACGGTAAATTTCTTTATTGCCTCTCTAATGCTGCTCCTTGGGTCATGGACAGAGACCTCTATCCCAAGTCTAAGCTCGTCTCAATGGTCGCATCTAACAAAGGATACACTGTGGGACATCAACGTCGCCTCAAAGTAGTACAGGAATACTGGAATAAGTTTGGTGGTGATGATTTGTTTGGTTGGGGACTTCCTCAAGAACTTCCTCTTAAGGAAAAGTCTAGAGCACTTAGAGATTATATGTTCTCCTTTGCTGTTGAGAACGCAAATTATCCAACCTACTTCACAGAGAAACTAACTGATTGTTTTGCCTGTGGAACCATTCCTGTGTACTATGGTACTGCAGGAGTTGCACAGTATTTTAATCATGAGGGTATCATTTTCCTTGATCAGAATCAACCCCATGAAAATATTCCTTGGGACAAGTTGACTCCAGAATACTATGAGTCAAAGAAAGATGCTATTGAAGAGAACTTCAATATTGCTAAGGAAATGAGAACTGCAGAAGACTATATGTACAAGAACTACCTAGTTCAATTAGATCCACTTAGAAACCAGAGGCCCGTAACAGTATGACGACCACAGTACAAGACCGTAAAGGATGGGAAGCAGAAACTCAGATTGCAGATGAGTATATTGCTGCTTGCATTGAAGCTGTAGAGGATGATCAAGCCTTTGCTAACTTCAAAAGTAATCCCAAGTATAAGACTATTCTAGAACATGTCCTCAAGTCTCAGGGTGAACAGTACCTGAACATGGCTGTTGACATGAATGAGACTGCACTCTTTGGTAACCTTGCTGGTTTTAAAGAGAATGATAAGTATGGTAATCCCGAGGTACACATGTACTCTGGTGTGGGAATGATTTCTCCTACCACTGCTAGGTACATTAAGAACACTTTTGAGATCTCTTTTCTCTGTAATGATGCAGAGATTGGTCGCATTGTAGAAGTTGGTGGTGGATATGGTGGACTGTGTAAGGTTCTCAGTACTGTCTGTGAGTTTGATGAGTATGTTCTGATTGACCTTCCAGAAGTCTCTGCTTTGCAACGAAAGTACATCGATCAGTTCCCAGATATCAAAGATAAGGTAAAATGTATTCCATGCACTGAGTACGAAGAGATCAAAGACATCGACCTCTTCATCAGCAACTATGCTCTCTCTGAGTGCAATGTAGAGACCCAGATGGAATACTATGATAAGTTGGTCGCAAATTCTAAGTTTGCTTACATTATCTACAATCTTGTCAATTTTAATGATTTCTACTATAATGATTTCATAGATAAGGTGAAAGAAAATTACACCTTTGACGTAGGTAAAGACTACGAAAACACTGTTATTCTCGCCACACGTAAAGATGAATCGAATTAGTGATTATCTCAAAGTAACTTGCGATATTACTCTCTTTCTTTGTAAGTACTGTAGTGACAACAATATTGAATCCCTAGTTGTAGGAGTGTCTGGTGGGATTGATTCCGCCGTTTCTTCTACTCTAGCTGCAAAGACTGGACTTCCTGTCTATGCAATGGGTATGCCACTCAATCAGAGTCCTGAACAGGAAACTCTTTCTGATGCCCATCTATTCTGGTTGGAAAAGAATTATCCAAATGTGACAGTTCTTAAGACAGATCTTACAAAGCCTTTTACTAAGTTTATCAAACAACTTACGGCTGATCTTGGAGTGGAATACACCATCAATGATATGGCCAGGGCAAATAGTAAGTCTCGTATGAGAATGATGACCCTATATCAGGTTGCTGCATCCGTTAATGGTATTGTTGTTGGTACTGGTAACAAGGTAGAAGATTATGGAGTCGGTTTTTATACTAAGTATGGTGATGGTGGTGTTGATATCGCCCCTATTGCTGACCTTTACAAAACCGAGGTCAGAGAACTCGGACGATTTGTTGGAGTAATTCCAGAGATTCTTAATGCAAAACCCACTGATGGTCTGTGGGAAGATGGTCGTACTGATGAAGATCAGATCGGTGCATCTTATGAAGACCTTGAGTATGCCATGGAACATGGCACTGGACCAGCAGTTAAAATCTTGCATGAGTTTAACTGTAAAAATCAACATAAAATGAATCCCATTCCTACTTTTAAACTGGAGGTATAATGAACATCGGTGTTATCGGAGCAGGACGACTTGGTATCTGTTTTGCTCTCCTTTGTGAGGCTGCAGGACATCATGTCCAATGTTCTGACGTAAACAGGCATTACGTTCAGGATCTTAATAACAAAGAGATCTTTTCTAATGAACCTGAGGTAGAAGATCTTTTAATGCGATCGGAGAATCTCACTGCTACTGTTAGTAACAGGGATGTTATTCGTAACTCTGATGTTATCTTTACCTTCGTTCCCACTCCATCTCTTGAAGATGGTTCTTATGATGTTCAGTATGTCGAACAGGTTGTACAAGACCTAGAAGACTCTCCTAACCTTGATGGCAAGATCTTTGTTATTGGTTGTACCACGAATCCTGGGTACTCCGACACAGTTCAGGAGAGATTAAAGGACAGGGGTCTTCGAGTTTACTATAATCCTGAGTTTATTGCTCAGGGTTCCATCCTCAAAGATATGCGTAATGCAGACATGATTCTTTGTGGTGGTGATGATCAAGAAGGATTTGATATTATCGAAGGTATCTTTGATGATATTCAAGATGTTGATGTTCATTTCTATCCAATGTCTCGTACAGCAGCAGAGATCACTAAGATTGGTGTGAACTGTTTCCTGACCTATAAGATCAGTTATGCAAACATGATGGGTCAGATTCTCTACAACGCTGGTTGTGGTGATGAGATTGATAACGTCCTCTCCGCTGTCGGAGACGACACCAGAGTGGGGTCTAAATACTTGCGTTACGGATTAGGCTTCGGTGGTCCTTGTCTCCCCCGAGACAACCGTGCATTGGGACACTACGCTAATCGCGTGGGACTAGAATATAGTCTTCCCGATGTTACGGATAAGTTCAACGATGCACATGCAAATTTCATTGCTAACTATTGCGTCGAACAGAACGTAGATAAACTTCCTTTCTTTATTCAAAGCATTTGTTTTAAGAAAGGAACTGATATGGTAGTTGAAAGTCCTAGACTTCGACTGGTTGAAGATCTACTCAAGAAAGGTTATACTGTTTATGTTGAGGAAATTGATGATGTCGTTTCTCAATGTGAAGATGACTTGATTGATGCCTACGGTGACAACATTGTTTTCGTTACTAACAAGAGTGAAATTCATGAACCTGTTTGGAGGATAGATCTTTGACGATTAGTTATAATCGCCTTGGGAGTAATGGGCGACTGGGAAATCAAATGTTCCAGTACGCCTCTCTCAGAGGTATTGCAGCTTATAATGGTTTCCAGTGGATGATTCCACCTGAGGAACACAACCATAAAGATAACTATGGATTGTTTGAAACCTTTGAAATGACTCACTGTAAACCCGAGAACCTTGGGTTTAATAGTGCAATGACAATTCAAGAAACAACTCACGCCTTTGATGAAAGTCTTTTCTACTGCACTGATGGCGTGAACCTAGATGGTTATATGCAAACCGAGAACTATTTCGTTCATATTGCTGACCAGATCCATGAAGACTTCACGTTTAGAGAGGATTATCTCACTCCTTGTATGGAGTACATTAACAGCCTGGATCGTCCTCCTATCTTTCTCCATGTTCGTCAGTCTGACAACATTGGGAGAGAAGAGTATCACCCCATCCTTCCCATTTCGTTCTTTGAAGACGCGCTAAAACAATTCCCTGAAGATACTCCTTGCTTTGTATTCACTGATGATCTAGAGTGGTGCAAGTCTCAGGAGTTCTTCAAACAGGATAGATTCATGTTCAATGATAATCCTGAGAGGTATCAGTACCAGACCATTGATGGCACTGGCAAGATGCAGAACACTCTTCTACCTCAGGTTGATCTGTGTCTGATGAGTCTTTGTAATGGTGCAATTATTGCCAACTCTTCCTTCTCTTGGTGGGGCGCTTGGTTACAAAAAGGTCGTGGTAAAGTTGTAGCACCCAATCCAGAGAAGTGGTTTGGTACTGCTATGTCTCATCTCGACACCAGTCAAATCGTACCCGCATATTGGGAAACTTTAGATTGGAGTAAGTAATGCGTATAGCAGGAGCTCAAATTCCTGTAGGACCAAATATTCAATCCAATAAGAGAGAGATCCTAAAGGCTTTAGATTGGGCAAAACAAAATAGAGTTGACCATCTTTTGACCCCAGAGGGAGCTCTCTCTGGATATTGTGATGGATGGCAAGAAAAGGACGAAGAAATATCTAGTGCTCTCAAAGAAATAGAACAATGTCAACGTGGTGTTGGACTACATTTGGGTGTACTTACAAAAGAAAAAGAATCCATTGGATTAATTCATAGGAATCAAATCCGACATTATGACAAGTCTAGTAAATTAAATACGATAACTCGTAAGACCTATTGTATTTCACAAGACCGATGCCTTGGTAGACTTAATGACGATCCTGTTCGATATTTTGAATTGGAATCAGGAGTCTGGGCTATTGGTATGATTTGTAATGATATGTGGGGTGCAGCTGAAGAATTAGGAATTGCTTTTTGTGAAAGACACCTTGTAGATAGGGGATTATCTGTTATATTTCATGCCACTAATGGTATGAAGTGGAATAAAAATGATAAACGCAATGATGTTTTTTCTAGTTATAGTGAAGGGTTTTTGAGAATGACGGCTTTTAAAAGTCAATCAAATTTAATTACTGTTGATTCCTGTGTTCCTTGGAACTGGAATGGTGATGAAAGTTTAATAAACGAATCTATTACTTCTAGTCCTAGTGGAGTTCTTAATTTTATGGGGTGGCAAACAAACGTTCCTAGACAAGGTAGACAATATTTTTATTGTGATATAGAATTGAATACAGCACAAGAGTACAAAAACTATGACGGAAGAATGTCCGATGAGTATCCCTATGTTAAACTTTTGAGGTAAATAATAGATGTCTATTTCATTTCAGGGTCTTGGCAACGAAGGTCGTCTGGGTAACCAGATGTTTCAGTATGCTTTTGTTCGTGGCGTTGCCGCTAATCGTGGATTCGACTGGATCATTCCTGGTCCCGACGCAGATCGACTAGATAACTACGGCCTATTTGATTGTTTTGAACTCGCCAACTGTGACCTCAGTAAAAATACTGGGGAACCATTCTTCGCCAAGAAGGTTGAGTATCGTGACATGCACTTCAACGAACAGATTTTCAATGAATGCGAAGATAACACAAACTTCTCAGGCAACTTCCAAACAGAAAAGTATTTCGAGGCCATCGCCTCGTCTATCCGTGAGGATTTCACTTTTAAGAAGGCGTATTCGGAGCCGTGTAAAGAGTTTATTGCTTCTCTTGGTGGACGTGATGAGTGCATCTTTTTGCACGTTCGTCGCGGTTCTCCAAATCTTACTGGGCGCAGAGGGGAGAAGTGGTCTTATCAGATGGTCCAAGAATACCACCCGCTCTGTAAAGCTGAATATTATCTTGAAGCTTTAAAGATGTTCCCAGACGACAAGAAAGTCGTTGTTGTTTCTGATACTATTGATTGGTGCAAGGAACAGTCTTGGTTGCAGGGTGATCGATTCTATTTCTCTGACGCTTCTTATGAAGAGTTCGGAGACGGTGCCTCAGTCCCCTACATTGACCTTTGTCTCATGAGTATGTGTGGTGGTGCGATTATCGCTAACTCTTCTCTGAGTTGGTGGGGCGCATGGTTGCAGGGTCTTGACGTTAAGGTAGTCGCTCCTGACCCTTGGTTCGGTCCTGCATACGCACACTACAACATGAAGGATATGATCCCTGAAAGATGGGTGAAGGTACACAATGACCCAACCCCAGTGACTCCAGAATGAAAGATCTAACTTATCTCCTGCCTTGTCGAATTGAGACGGACGATCGTCTCCGCAATGTAATTACATCAGTAACGTATCTACTTAAGAACTTTCCAGAGGCAAAAGTTCTAATCAAAGAAGTAGATACCACTTCTAATTTCAAGGAGTATGCTCTTCCTCAAATTAAAAAGTATGTTGGTGACACAAGTCAACTCAAACATATCTTTGAGGAGAGTGAAGAGAAGTTCTTTCATAAGACTAGAATTCTCAATGATCTCTGTGTAGCCGCAGATACTCCAATCGTGTATAATCATGATGTGGATGTTGTTGTACCTAAGAATAGTCATGAACTTGCATACCATTCCATCACTAAAGAAGGCTCTGATGCTGTTTATCCTTTTGGATGCGGAATCTATCAGTGGGCTGTTAACTATGGTGACCAACTGTTAGATAAGTTCCTTTCATCTCATGATGGAAGTGACTTTGACTTTGATGTTCTAAAGGATAACAAAGTTCGTATCCCATCCTCTATTGGTTGGGGTCAGATGATCACCAAATCATGTGAGGTATCTGCTGGTCTTTGGAATGAAGAGTTCATTTCTTGGGGAGCAGAAGATTGTGAGTTTTATTATCGCCTAAATCTATTTGGATTTAAAGTTGGTAGAGTCATTGATGACATCTATCACTTTGAACATGGTAGAACTTTCAATTCCCACTATCATAATCCTAAGTTCCAAGCTAATGATAGTCTTTGGAACTGGATTCGAAAACAAGACAAAGAAAGTCTTACAAAATACTATTCAACACTTGACTACATCAAACGACGGGGGAAAGAATTAAATGCTAGCCTTTAATAATATGGGTAATCTGGGACGACTGGGAAACCAGATGTTCCAGTATGCTGCGGTGAGAGGTATTGCCGCAATGCGTGGATACGAATTTGGTATTCCTCCTTTTGAAAGCAATCGTGTGGATAACTATAGTCTGCATAGAGCTTTTACTCTTCCCAATGTGACGAGGAGAAATCTTCACGTCCTAGATAATGGACACGCTCCTGTCGTTGTTGAAAAACATTTTCACTTCGATGAAGAACTTCATCGTATGTGTCCCAACGATGTGAGTTTGTTTGGATTCTTCCAGACAGAGAAGTACTTTGCTAACATCAAAAATGAGATTAGAGAAGACTTCACCTTCCACGATTCGATCCTCAACCCTGTCAAGGAACTTATGGGTTCTCTTGATCAAGCGCCTCTCTTTCTTCATGTTCGTAGGGGTGATCCTAACCTTGTCGATGCTAGGGGATTTAAGTGGTCGTATACGCAGTGTTCGTCACAACATCCACCACAGCCGTTGGCCTATTACGAGGAAGCTCTGAAGAACTTCCCTGAGGATCAACCCGTAATCATCTGTTCTGACTCTCCTGAGTGGGTTAAAGAACAGGAGATGTTTGAGGATGATAGGTTCATGGTCTCTGAACCTACGGACAAGTATAAGGATGGTTCGTATGAACCCTTTGTGGACCTCTGTATCATGAGTCTCTGCAGCGGTGCTGTCATTGCTAACTCTTCTCTGTCCTGGTGGGGTGCCTGGTTGCAGAACGGTCGTGGACCTGTTGTTGCACCTAAGATGTGGTTTGGTCCAGACTATGCAGATAAGGACACTAAAGATCTCTATTGTGAAGGATGGATCGTAATTTAATAGTTGTAGATAACTTTTTAGATGCCCCTGACTACATCAGGAACCTTGCTTTAACCGAATTTGAGTACACCAAATACGATAAGCATGTTCCTGGTGTACGAAGTAGTAATAGGGCATCTGGGGAGTATGAGACTGGAATTACAAAACGATTTGAGGAAATTTTTAACGCAAAGATAAAATGGAATTGGAATAATGATACGTTCCATTTCCAATCATGCGATGAAGACACGGAGACATGGGTTCATAGGGACATTGGATCTCAATGGGCCGCAGTCCTATATCTAACTCCAGATGCTCCGTTTAAAGCCGGAACTTCAATCTATCATAGAGTAGATATCAGAGACTATGCAGAAGATATCCGCATTGGTAATGTTTATAATAGATTAGTTGCATATAGAGGCGATATAATGTATCATAGAAGTACGATTCCTGGTTTTGGGAATAGTATAGAAACTAGCAGACTTACACAGGTATTCTTTTTTGACATCGAACCAAATGGATAAGAACAAATCAGCATATAAACTGAAGGGGTTTGGTCCTCTGTATATCATCAATCTGGATGATCAACCAGAGAGATGGGCTTGGATGGAGAATCAACTTAAGTATTGGGAAATCGAAGACTACACTCGTATCTCTGCTTATGATGGTAGACCTAATGTTGGTAGTGATTTAAGTGAAATTATCCAAGGACGATATCCAGAACAGGTTTCCTCTGGAGAGATTGGGTGTCTAACCTCTCACTTGAAGGCTATTAAACACTTCTATGAGGAAACTGATGCACCATATGCAATCATGATGGAAGATGATTGTGACATCAGCATCGCTAGGTTCTGGACTTTTACCTGGCGTCAGTTTATGTCTAGAGTCCCATATGATTGGGACGTGGTTCAAGTCGCCATCATTTGTCCTGGAGAACTGCATGTAAATATTCATCGCAGATTCATCAATGATTTCTCCACGGCATGTTATGTGATCACTCGTCACCATGCCAAGAAGTTGATTGACTTGCATTGCCGAGGAGAAAAGTATAAGTTGGACAATGGTGTTAAGCCACGTCCTGTTGCAGATGATCTCATCTACAACTCTGGTGCCTCTTATGCCTGTCCTATCTTCCTGTATAAGATCGAACTGGGATCGAGTATTCACCCAGAACATATCGAGATCTTCCACAGAGGTAGCCACAATGGTTTGAGAGAACTTTGGGAGACCCGAGGTTCGGATATCACTATCGATATGATTTCTGATTTCGATCCATATTTGGGTCGTGTCGCGGGAAGAGACCAAGTTCAACAACAAGAACTGCAATCTCCAGCGATGGCTTGACAATCCTAAAGAAATAAGGTAGTATAAATAAATGGACGTAACCCAGTGTTACGTTTTACAACAAACGAAAGCCTCAACTACTCGCAGACGTTTTGTTGACCTGACCACGGTTATGTGGTATTCTATTAATAGCGATCGGAAAGTCGAACCCGATCCATCATCTGCGGGTAACCATTCCGCAAGTAAATTACGAGGAATTCAAATGTTTAAATCTGTTCTCGCAGCCGCTGCTGCTGCCCCCCTGTTCGCTGGCGCTGCTTTTGCAGGTCCCTACGTTAACGTAGAAGCCAACAGTGGTTTCACTGGTTCTAACTACTCTGGCACCAACATCGACACCCACGTCGGCTACGAAGGTGCTCTGGGTGAGTCCGCTGCTTGGTACGTCCAAGGTGGTGCTACGATCGTTGCTCCTGACGGTGGTGCTTCTGACACCGTTCCTTCGGGTAAGGCAGGTCTGTCTGCTGGTCTGACCGATCAACTGTCTGCTTACGGCGAAGTCTCCTTCGTTGGTAGTGGCGTTGCTGGTGTTGACCGTTCTTACGGCACCAAGGCTGGTCTGAAGTTCACTTTCTGATTGTTAACTAATACTTAACGACAAAATCCGAGATCTCTACTAAACTGTAGAGGTCTCTTTTTTTGAGACAAGTAAACCCAATTCAAAGGAAATTTCCCATGAAAGCAATCGCTCTTGCTGCTCTGGCACTGCCCATGATCGCAGCACCTGCCCTTGCAGGACCCTATGTGTCCACGAAGTCTGAATTCAAATTCACCGACGACAACTACAAAGAAGCAGTCAACCAGGCTCGTCTTGGTTATGACTGGAAAGTTGGTATCGCTAAGCCCTATGTTGAGCTTGGTGGTGGTGCCAAGACCCCTGATGGTGGCGACTCCAAAGGTTTCGTTGCTGCTGAGATCGGATCCGCTATCAAGTTGACCGAAAAGCTTTCTGCTAAGGCAAAGGTTGAAGCAATCAGCCTGAGCACCAAGACTGATTGGAAGGCAGAGATCACCACTAAGTATCGCTTCTGATGAACTTTCGTAAGAATCTACTCTGCTGTGCAAGCAGTCCTATTTGTCATTTGTTGTTGATAACTGTTGGATCTTTATGTGCAATACAATTAATCCATACACATGCTCACTATAAAATGAATGTAGACGTAGATTCTTACGTTACGGAATTTTGCAAGAAGAATACGGAGAAGTGTGAACGGATTATTAGTGAATATAATTAGTAATAGAGAACACTTCTGTGATTAGTGATGCAATTTATATACGTTCGTGATGGTGCCCTCTCGCATGTTGAATGTGAGAGGGTTATTAAATGGTTTGAAATGCACCCAGACAAACACAGTCCTGGGGTTGCTTGGGGTGGCGAAGTAGATCAATCACATAAACAATCTACTGACTGGACTAAGGACTTCAGGGAACAAGATCCAGTAGATCAATTGCTTGAAGAAATTCTTATATATCATACAAAAGAATATCATGAAGAAGTAAAGGGGATCAATTATGTCTCTAGTTCTTGGAACTTGGATCCCTATTACAACATTCAGAAGTATTTCCCAGGAGGCGGATTTAAAAATTGGCATCATGAACATGGAAACTTTAATGAGTTTCCTCATTCTGATGCATGTAGGAGGATACTTGCTTGGATGATTTACTTAAATGATGTTCCAGATGGCGGCACTCAATTTCTAGACCAAGAAACTACACTAAAAGCAGTCGAAGGTAGGGTAGTTATTTGGCCTGCGTATTGGACGCATACTCATAGAAGTCAGGTTTCCCACACACAAACGAAGTATATCGCAACAGGATGGTATAACTTTGATGTTCCTGAGGTATAACTAGTAATGAATACTCATTTAGAACAATGCCTAGAGGACCTGTGGACAAGAACATATTGATTGCCCATATCTATAACTTGAAACACCAGCTGGACCACGAGGAAATTCCTAATGGGGAAAAGTGGAAAGCCCACCAGTACTTATCTAAAGTATTAGATAAACTGATGGAATTTGGTTACTAATATAACAAAAATACCGTTGACAAAAACTGTTACAATACTATATAATTATAGTTGTAAATCTTAACAAAATAATGACTGTTACTACAAACGAACGCGGACAACAAAATATGTTCGCTATCGAACCTGCAATGTATATGACTGATGAAGACCGTGCTAAGTATGGTATGGAGTCTCATGCAGAACGTGCAGAGAAACTCAATGGTCGTACTGCAATGCTTGGATTTGTAGCAGCGGTCATTTCTTATGCCACTACTGGTAGTCTGTTCTTTTTCGGTGCCTTTGGTATTTGACAATGACACAGATTTGCTTTACAATCACTAGTATCGCCTTCTTTGTTTTGTTGGCGTACTCTGTAGAAAAACTATCTGAAACTTATTAATGACTTCCTACAACATTACTCTTAAGAGTGCAGAAGGTGAAACCACTATCACTTGTGAAGATGATCAGTACATCTTGGATGCTGCTGAAGATCAGGGTGTGGATATGAACTACTCCTGCCGTGCAGGTGCTTGTTCTTCCTGTGCTGGTAAGATTGTAAGTGGTACTGTTGACCAAGGTGACCAGTCCTTCCTTGATGATGATCAAATTGAAGCTGGATTTGTTCTGACTTGTGTTGCATATCCAACCAGTGATGTTACCCTATTGACTGATCAAGAAGATCAACTCTATTGATATTATGTCTAAGGAAAATGCTCTCTGGGAAGATATGAGGAGACTCAATTCTTTGTATGAAGAACTTTGCTGGGCGCACGATGATGAACTAGTCTTCACCCACGACGGTGAAGAGATTATTATTTACAACAAAACAAAACAGGAGAAAACAAATGAACGAACGCGCAGAACGTATTAATGGTTGGGCAGCAATGATCGGAGTGATCGCTGCAATGGGATCCTATGCCACCACAGGTCAAATCATTCCTGGTATTTGGTGATGTTATTGTTTGCAATGATACTACTGGGAACGTATCTATTGATTGTCGCCTCTGGTAGTTCCAATGCAGACGATGATGACGACATGGATGGGGGAATGATGATCCCTGCTTACAACCCTATCTAAATATTTCAAGGAAGTCAGAAGAGATTCTGACTTTTTTTGTACCTGATTTTATGAAAGTAGCTGTAGTCGGAAGTGGAACAGGCGGATTAGTTTCCGCGATGGTCATGTGTTCAAGGTCTCCTGTAGATTTGGAGGTTGATTTAATACATGATCCAAATTCTCCCATCATTGGTGTGGGGGAGAGTCTTTCGCATGACTTTGTTCAGTTACTTAGGGGATCACTTCAGTTTCAATTTCCTTTTGACATGAAGGAAATAAATGCCACAACCAAACATGGTGTTGCTCTTGTGGATTGGTGTGAGACTCAGAACTTTCCTGAGAGCCTCAATGGATATCTATCTCTTTCCTGTCAAGGAGTACACGCTGACACATATTCATGGAGACCATTTGTACTTCCCAGACTCAAACATTATTGGGGACACAAGTTCAAGGAAGTCCATGGTGTAGTTAAAGATATCTGGCAAGACTCTGCTGGTGCTTATGTGTCCCTTGGTGATGAAGTTCTCAAATACAATTACGTCATAGATTGTAGAGGCATACCAAAGGAATTTGATGACACATATGAAGATCCAGAATCGATTGCAATTAATTCTGTGATCATAAACGTCTGTGATAAACCAGGCGATTGGGAATGGACCTATCACATCGCTCATCCAAATGGATGGATGTTTGGCATCCCAGTTAGTAATAGGAGTAGTTGGGGATACCTGTACAATAATAAGGTCACTACTGAAGAAGAAGCAATAAAGGACTCGCATAGATTTTTACGAGAACATAGAATTCCTAGAGCTCATATTGATTATGATAAGTTGAGGGACAACGTAAAATCTTTTTCTTGGCCTCACTATCACTCTAAGAAATTTGTTGATGGAAAAATTTTAAGGAATGGAAATGCCCTTTATACATACGAACCTCTTCATGGATATGGAGTTCCTTTATATACAACTCTCGCTACTATGGCGATAGATTATTTTAACTATGATCTGGAAGAAGATGAATTGAATGATCAGTATCGAAGATATTTACATTCATTCCGAGACTTTATTGCTTTTCATTATCACAGAGGAAGTATTCACAAGACTCCTTTCTGGGACTGGGCTTCTGAAGTATCCATGAACCAAGTCCAAGGATCTGAGTTCATGAAGATCTGTATGTCCAAAGACTTTACTTTGGAGGGAGCGGTGCAGATGGATGATACCTGGACCACATCTCCTATCGCTCATCCAATGTTTATCTGGGAACTTGATGCCGTGTTTGACTTTGGATACTTCGAACACATGCCTGGACTTGCACATAAGTGTACTCAATGTATCCTATAAGGAAACTAAATCACCAAAACCCATGGCTTGACACGAAAGTGGGTTCGGGTTATACTAAATAAGTCAACGGGTTAAGGAATGTAAACATTTCTAATCGTTTGTAACACCCCAAACCGAGACCTATAGGGTGTATAAAGCACGTCTCTCATATCCTCGCCTGAGGGTGGCGAGGAAATAGTACCTCCACCATTTCCCTGATGGACTTACTAACTGTTCATAACAATGACTGCAACTCTTTCACAAAAACGTTCTATTAATGCCTGGGAACAATTCTGTAACTGGGTAACCTCCACTGACAACCGCCTTTATGTTGGTTGGTTCGGTGTCCTGATGATTCCTACGTTGCTCGCTGCAGCAACCTGCTTCATCGTTGCCTTCGTCGGTGCTCCCCCTGTGGACATTGACGGCATCCGTGAACCAGTCGCTGGTTCTCTGATGTATGGAAACAACATCATCTCTGGTGCTGTTATCCCTTCCTCCAATGCAATTGGTCTTCACTTCTATCCCATCTGGGAAGCAGCTTCTCTCGATGAGTGGCTCTACAATGGTGGACCTTTCCAACTCGTAGTCTTCCACTTCCTCATCGGCATCTATGCATATATGGGCCGTGAGTGGGAACTTTCTTACCGTCTAGGTATGCGTCCTTGGATCTGCGTTGCATACTCTGCACCTGTTGCTGCTGCATCTGCTGTCTTCCTGGTCTATCCTTTCGGTCAAGGTTCTTTCTCTGATGCAATGCCCCTGGGCATTAGTGGTACTTTCAACTACATGCTTGTCTTCCAAGCAGAGCACAACATCCTGATGCACCCCTTCCACATGTTGGGTGTCGCTGGTGTGTTCGGTGGTTCTCTGTTCAGTGCAATGCACGGTTCTCTGGTTACTTCCTCGCTGGTTCGTGAAACCACCGAGTCTGAGTCCCAGAACTATGGTTACAAGTTCGGTCAAGAAGAAGAGACCTATAACATTGTTGCTGCTCACGGATACTTTGGTCGTCTGATCTTCCAATACGCATCCTTCAACAACTCTCGTTCTCTGCACTTCTTCCTCGCAGCATGGCCTGTTGTTGGCATCTGGTTCACTGCTCTTGGTGTTAGCACCATGGCCTTCAACCTGAACGGCTTCAACTTCAACCAGTCGATCCTGGATTCCCAGGGTCGTGTGCTGAACACCTGGGCTGACGTGCTCAACCGCGCCAACCTCGGTATGGAAGTGATGCACGAGCGCAACGCTCACAACTTCCCTCTTGACCTCGCAGCTGCAGAGTCTACTCCTGTTGCACTCACCGCACCTGCTGTTGGTTGATTTAAAACTGAATAACTGTTATAATGGGAGGGTCGAGAGACCCTCTTTTTTTATGCACGGAAAACTAGATCCAGAAGAACATGTTATGGAAGACAATGAAACAGTAAGAGATCCTGCTAAAGAATGGCCTAATCCCTGGTTGGGACAACTAGGTTCCGCTATCTCTGATCTTGAATGGGAACCTGGAGATGATATCCACGTAGAGATTGGTGGTATGTCTGTCTATGGTATTGACGGTGCTGGAACTAAATGGGCACCACTAAAGGGAACAGTTAAATATAACAAGGATGCTTTTATTGTAATTAAGAACCGTAGTCGAAGTCCTTTTGTTCCATCACAACCTCCAGAGAGTGTATAGTTTCTGGATCCACCTAGTAGCATTCTTCCAAGTTGTTGTGATGAATTGTATTCAACCTGTCAACTGGAAGTATTGCTACCGTGTTGACCAGTGGTTGATCCCAGATCTTGTAGAAGGTTACGAGATCTGGTCAGGCAAATCGCATCCATATCAAACAGAAAAAGATTATTTGCAATCCACAACAGAAGAGAATAGTGTTGAATAGGTATTCATACATAGTTGTAGTTGCAAATACCTAATGAAATTCTTTTTTGCACTTCTAGCTACAATGTTTTTTGCCCTTCCTGCATGGGCAGTAGATGTTCAAATGGGTAATAATGGACAACTTGTTTTCGAACCTTCGGATGTTAGTATCAGTGCTGGTGATAGCATTCATTTTATCAACAATGTTTTACCTCCTCATAACGTTGTTGTCGATGGTCATCC
>Ga0208162_1000103_pt1 | contig 42189 bp, 46 predicted proteins | sample CB_VirMetaG_4_FD_184539 | JGI IMG/M metagenome (GOLD analysis project Ga0208162, IMG submission 184539) | Freshwater to marine saline gradient viral communities from Chesapeake Bay - CB_1508_1M Viral MetaG (SPAdes) (version 4) | ecosystem: Environmental > Aquatic > Marine > Coastal | place: USA... | reverse complement strand
ATAATCCTGTTCAATCATTTGAATTCTATGAATACCTGTCTATGATAGCACACATCTGATTGGGTGTCAATACCAAGATTGCCTCGTCTCATAAAAAGTCGTTTTATATGTCGATGGAGATGCTATAAATGCTAACGCGAGTATGTGATCCTTAAAATTTCTTGCATATCTCTTCGATGTATTTGGTATTGAAAGACCAGATATATCAACACTAGTAATGGTAGAAACAGTTGATATTGACCAAGCAGTGGAAAGTTTATATTGATAAATGTAACCATCTCTCGCATAAGTATAAACATAATATCCATCATCACTAAACCAAAATGAATATATTTGACCCACACTCAACGTAGCGGCATTTAAAGTTCCGGGAAAACTATTACTGTAACCAATATTATATGCAGTATTTAAATTACTTTGAATTATTACATTTTCATATGTTCCTGGAGTACTTGAAGTTGTACGATTATACCGATATATTTTAGTTCCATCATCATTCCAGCAACAATCTTCACCATAAAGTGGTAACGATCCTTCACTCCATGTATTACAAAAATGGTACCATGGTTCTACACCAACAGCGTCAATATAAGGACTTTGATTAGGGTGTCCAGTTAAAGTGGTATAAGACCAAGCTGAACTTGTGTCCCATACCATCATTATTGATCCACCTCGGGTTATATATGTCGACGCGTTGGAAAATTGATACCTCACGAGTTCACCGAGCACTAATAGATGCCTACCATCTCTGGACCAAGCAACACTAGAGACTTGAGGATAAAATAAAATGTAATCAAAGATAGTATACCAAACTCTCCATAAAATATTTCTATCAGAGTAGTCGCTTCCACCGGACATAGATCCATTTTGATAAAGTTGTTTTATTTTAAATGAACTATATGAATTATAAAATGGTCCACTCAATATACCCACACCATTAATTATGGTTTTTCCATTATATCCAAGGTCTGCACATAGTGGGTAATTGGATAAAGAAGATTGAATACTACTGAACGCTACCGACCAAATAAAATTTCGATAGTCTTTGCCATATTTTTTTCTAGTTACATTATCTTCTGGTCGATACATTCCAGATATAGATCCTCTAAACTTATCTTTTGATCTATCAGAAATTTTTCCCAGAATTCCAGATGGAGTTTTTTCTAATTTTTGAACTCCTATTCTAGCAGTCCTTTGTGCAAGCGTTCCTGATGGAGTTCCTAAAAGACCTAATCTCATTTTAGTTAAGATATTTCTTCATATCCAATAGTTAATGAAATATTAGCAGTAGCTCTGGATGCTTGTATTGATACATTTTCTTGAACATAAAAATATGTTTCTTTTGTAGAAATAACCTGGGTAGAATCTGCTGGTACATCAATAGTATATGCCAAGTAACATGTCGTAGCAGTATCAGCATCATATATTGCTACACTTACACTACCATCAGTAGTTCCACTTATATTAGCTGCAAAAATACTATTAATCTTAAATACTTTTCCACTTGCACTGGCATTTGTTAATACACTTGCAAGCGATGTTGTAAGATTGGATGTTATATTTGTTTTTCCTATTATTGAAGATGGATTTCTAATATTTGGTGCTGTCATACAGTAAATCCTATTATATTGTATTTATTAAAAGAGCATTGATAATATAATAAGACTTACATCATCAGATCCTGCCAATCCTTGTGCTGATTGGATTCCTTGAAGTCCTTGGAGTCCTTGTCCTGCAAACTTACCGTCCAGTCCTTGTACGCCTTGTAGTCCTTGTAAACCCTGTAAACCCTGTAAACCTTGAGTACCTTGAATTCCTTGTCCAATTTTTCCCTGAAGTCCTTGACCACCCTGATCACCTTTACCAGCATATGCCCCATCCAATCCTTGAAGACCTTGAACACCTTGAGTACCTTGATTACCCTGTATGCCACTAATGTCTGCAAGTAGTGCTGTAACCGCCCAGTTATCGCCGGTACCATCATTTCCTATGATACTAGATTGACTATATCTTAGACGTACTCCACCAAAATCTTTTGCCGCAGTAGGAACAGTTATAGAATAAAGTACCCAGTTACCATCTGAATGATCGGTGCGATCAACTTGTTGCATTGGTACCCAAAATGTACCGCCCGGAGGCACATATTCTAGATAAAAATCTTCATTAAAATCGGGCTCCTCGCCCCAACCACTTGCAGTACCTTTACTCAAGTAGAAATACAATGTGGTGACATATCTCAAAAATACGTTTCCCTCTAGTTCCACATATCTATAACCACTAGTAGTAGATCCATTAAATGCAAATATAGTAGTAGCTGATCTGATGACATTGGTTATTGTTGGCAGTCCACTGATCGATGAAACTGTAGTGATATTAACACCTTCCAATTCTAAACTATTGTCAAAAGGATCAATTATGGCATACGTAATAGCATTGGAATTTCCTACCAATCCTTGCAATCCTTGCAATCCTTGTGCGCCTTGATTGCTAAGACCTTGAAGACCTTGAAGACCTTGAAGACCTTGAAGACCTTGGTTACCTTGAGCACCCTGATTACTTAATCCTTGGGAACCTTGAGATCCAGTAAACTGGGCAAGAATAGATGTACAAGCCCAGTTATCATAGATACCTCCAGTATGGGTTTTTTGTATTAGTCTTAAATATACGCCACTGTAAACTTTTGCTCCCAATGGAACCTCAAATTCAAATAATGTCCATTGTGCAGCAGATGCGGCCGTGATTATATCAGATCCAATTTGTGTCCATGTAGAACCATCAACAGAATATTCTAATTCTAGAAAATCTGAAGATTCTGGTATGTCTCCCCAATTGGTGTTATCTGCTTTAGATATGTAAAAAATTAAGTCTTGAACTTTAGTAAGATATATCCTAGAATCGGATTGCACATATCTATCGACATTTGCAGCATTTCCAGTAAATACAAATATTGGAGTGTTTGACGGAACTTCAGAACTGGATGGCATACCAGTAACTGCAGATGGTGTAGTTAAACTGATACCACTTGTTAATAATGAGTCTGATTCATCTGCATCTATAATTGCATAATTGATTGCATTTTTTCCACCTTGCAATCCTTGATTACCTTGCAATCCTTGATTGCTTTGCAATCCTTGGAGTCCTTGTAATCCTTGGAGTCCTTGCGATCCTTGCCAACCTTTACCTTGTACTCCCTGTAGTCCTTGAAAACTTTGAGTACCTTGAGAACCCTGGTGACTTAAACCTTGCAATCCTTGAAGACCTTGAACAGATAAACCTTGAAGACCTTGAACTCCTTGGAATCCTTGACTTCCTCTAGTTCCCTGGTGACTTAGACCTTGATTACCCTGCAGACCCTGGACACCTTGATCACCAACGCCCTGCAGACCTTGAAACCCTTGACTTCCTCTAGGTCCTTGAACACCTTGACTACCTCTAATTCCCTGAGCACCAAGAGAAGAATAAACTTGCCAAGTTGAATTTGCTGGTGTTGAACTATCATATTCGTAAATAATATCTAAAATTGTATTACCAATATCTACAGTTAGATTTTCAGAATATCCCTCAAGTTTAGATCCATTTCTACCAATTATTAAATTTGTCGTTTTCCAATCGCCTCCATCAGCAATTCTGACAACTTCTCCGCCAGAAGGTGAAGATGGTAATGTTAGTGTAAATGATCCTCCAGTAGTGTCTGCTATTATCTGATCACCATCAGACATTGTATAATTTGATGTTTTTCTTGTCCATGCAGCAGCACTTCCACTGAGTCCTTGACTACCCTGAACACTCAGACCTTGAGTGCCCTGAACACTTAGACCTTGAAGTCCTTGAACACCTTGATTACTTAAACCTTGTGTTCCTTGTCTACCCTGCAATCCATCTTGACCATCAATGGCAATACCATCTTGCCCCTTTATTCCTTGTAGTCCTTGTGTACCTTGAAATCCTTTAATATCATTTAATTCTACCCAATATCTACTTCCAGTCTTACCACCAGAATCTTCTGGTACACTTACTAGAACATAAGTTTCTGCTGGTAATGGACTACTTGGATATGGATTGTTGATGGTAGAACCAACACCAATCTTAGGATCACCTAAATCTGGTTCTGCTTGCTCTAAACCAAGAAAATCATATCTGTCAGATGTTATTCCTGTCGGACCAAATTTTCTTACTCTTCCAGAACTATATTTTGCCATTTATCTTTATCACTGTTTAGCAGTTTCAAGTACACTTAATACAATATTCAATTTATTATCTTCACTCGCTTCTATTTTAAAAATATCATTACTCTCTAAAACTAATCTCCCATCACTAACAACATAATATGAATCATTTGCAGGAATAGGAACATCGTTAGCTAATTTAAAATCTCCACCAGAAATTCTAGAATGATATGCAGTTACTGATGCTACACCCGTGGAAGTATTTGTTACTTGACTTAACACTACAATTGTTGCAACACCAGTTGGACAAGTATAGATACCCGAATTTGTTGTTGTTAGGTTATGTCTTATTGTTTTAAACCTATTAAGAGGTATCTGTGCCATATTATCCTAATGCTATAATAAGTGGAGTTACTGTATTTAATAGACTTTGATTGAATGCTCTTCCGGAGATAGTTCCTGTAAGTTGATTTACTGTGAGGTCTGGTCCAATTCTAAAATTGCCAGATTGATTTGTTCCAGTAAATATAATTTTTCCTCCATTTTGCATTACAAATTCATTATCTGGAATAGTAACACCACCTAAAGCAGGTTTGGCAGTATTAATATTTGTACCACTTCCAACCCATTCTAAAGATATCGTAGTTGCAAGTTGTAAACTTACTCTTGTGAAGTAAACTGTAGAACCAGCACCTACTGTATTATTTAGATTCTGTTGTAGAATAACAGTGCTAATCCCAACTGATGGTAATGTTGCACTTTCTATTCCATAATAAAGAGGATATCTTTTAATCGCAAATGAAAGTCCACTTCCACCATTTTGTGTAACTACCGTGGATGGCGTTGAAAGATATTGAGATCCTCCATTAATTACATCTATAGAAGTTACTTTTCCAAAAGAATCCACATTTGCAGATAATTCTGCAGTAATTCCATTAGGTCCTGTTGGATCAGCAACTAAAATTGTTGGTGGATTTTCTTGAGAATATCCAGAACCACCATCCAGAATTTCTACAGACTGTATTTCATAATATAATGTATCAAAATAAATTGCTTGTCCATCATAAGGTCTATTGGTACCAATTCCAGAGATTGTTACAGTATCTGGAGTATCTCCATCGGTATCAACTTCAGATACAACTTTTCCAGTATATCTATAAATTGATCTCGAATATTCATCACCTACACCATCAGAAACAAGTCCCTTATTGCCAAAAGAACTGTTGGAGTTTGTAATATCACACTGTCCACCCCCAGTTGCCCAATGCCCAATATCATTACAAATAGTAAATAAAGAAACTAATTGAGCATATGCACCATTTGAAATTGAAACGCCAATTCCATTTTGATTATATTGTGTATAAGAGTCTACTGACATAGTACCAGTAACGCCAATGTCGCGTTTATCACCGGGTTCTGCATGAAAACCATCAACTTTCATACCAATACTGTTACCAATAAAGTTGGTGCAGTTTCTTATGTATGGCCCTTGTGTAATTGGTCCGACTCCTGGAGAATATGTGCTTCCACCAATTTTACTGCTTGAAAAATTATTGTTAGATTGCCCATCATAGTCTGCAGGATATGTTGTATTAATTCCAGATCCATTTATTCCATCTCTAATAATGGTTGTAACAACACCAACACATGAGTAAATTGCAGAAACTACATTTACACAACCATTAAGACCATTATTATAACCAGTAATTGGATCTGGTTGCATTGACATATCTCTTACTTGAGTATGTTCTTGTTGATAATTTTCTAATTTTTGTATTTGTCCACCAGAAACATAAGTATGTGGTAAAGTTGATTGACCAACAATTACATCAAAAGTATTATTGTCAACGATATTATGAACTGGGAAATTATAACCATATGCTCCAGATGGATATATTACTGTTCCTGGACCAGATGGACAAGTAAATCCAAGACCAGTTATTTTAACTGGATCATCTTTTGATAAATCGTGACTTGTTGCTTCAATTCTTACTATTCCAGTACTGTTATCATAAGATGCGGTAGTAATAGCAACTGGACTACCAGATAGTTTACCTGCCCAAATAGCATTGTTTATTACAGATCTTGCAATGTCAGCAGCATATCGCATAGCATCAATAGTCTCAGTTTTAACACCAACAATATGCTGTAAAGCTCCTGCTTCAGTATAATAAGATTTTCCTGCACCAACACACTTTGAATTTCCACCCCTAGTTATGTCGTGACAAACTGCACTAAAAACAGATCTAATATCTTCTGCACAATTTTTAGTTGTTGCAGAATTCATTGAAAATCCTGGGTAGTCACTACTGTTTAAATATGATACTGTTTCATTGGAAATAAACTCAAGATTCATTCGAATCATTCTTGCACCATCAAAGAATCTATCTGATGAGACGCCTGCAAGAGGTTGGAATGCAATCACAGATGCACCATTAGTAGATTCTGGGCCAATAAAACTTAAATCTGTAATATGACAACCATTATTTACATGGAATAAATCGGATCCAGAATTTTGTGGTGTTACAATACAGTTTCTAAGTTCTGTTCCCTCAACAGATACAGTTTTATTTAATACTACAGGATTATTCTCAACATATACTCCAGGAAACACTTTGATTGTATCACCAGTGCTTGCAATTCCTGCAGCATTTTTAATTGTTTTCTTTGGATGATTTTCTGCTAATCCAGTGTTTGAATCATCTCCATTTTGAGAAACATAGATAGTCTTTCCAACTGGTCTATAAGAAGTTACTGTTACTCTACCCTTACCATTTGTGGGATCTAGATCAATACCAATTCCAGAGACTAATTGAGTAACAATACCAACAAGATTTACACCATCACCATAATAAGAATCTGCAGTTGCAATTCCACTTACTGTTAGTGTAACTGTATTAAGTCCCACTTTAGCAAGATCTGCAGTTCCAACACCAAGACTTCCAGTGGCGGGTAAAAATACTAATTTCTCAGAAGCAATTGCTATTGATGCTATGCCACTAACAGTTTCAGTGACTGTTGACAATCCAACAAATAACTTTGTTCCTAATTCATTATTATCATCAACTAGTAGATCTGCTCCAGCGCCTTTTACACCTTGAAGACCTTGAAGACCTTGAAGACCTTGAAGACCTTGGTTTCCTTGTAGTCCTTGATTACCCTGTACACCCTGGTGACTTAAACCTTGTAATCCTTGAAGTCCTTGATTACCTTGGACACCTTGGAAACTTTGCGTACCTTGATTACCTTGAAGACCTTGAACAGATAAACCTTGCAGACCTTGGTTACCTTGAAGACCTTGAACAGATAAACCTTGCAGACCTTGATTACCTTGAAGACCTTGACCACCTTGTGAACCTACTCCCTGTAGTCCTTGAAGTCCTTGAAAACTTTGAGTACCTTGAGAACCTTGGTTACTTAAACCTTGTAATCCTTGGAGTCCTTGTGTACCCTGAAAACTTTGAGTACCTTGATTACCTTGGTTACCTTGGAGTCCTTGGTTACCTTGGAGTCCTTGGAGTCCTTGGTTACCCTGATTACTTTGCAGACCTTGGAGTCCTTGGTTACCCTGATTACCTTGCAGACCTTGGAGTCCTTGGGTTCCTTGGAAATCATTGACTGGCCCCTGAAGACCTTGAGTGCCTTGGAAACTTTGCGTACCTTGATTACCTTGATTACCTTGAAGACCTTGATTACCTTGAAGACCTTGATTACCTTGGAAACTTTGCGTACCTTGATTACCTTGGTTACCTTGGAGTCCTTGGTTACCTTGGAGTCCTTGGTTACCTTGAGAACCCTGGTGACTTAATCCTTGGAGTCCTTGTAATCCTTGTGTAGCCTGCGTACCTTGAAAGTTACTTAATGGTCCAATAACACCCTGAACACCCTGGGATCCAACACCCTGCATTCCCTGACGACCTTGTAATCCCTGTCTACCTTGAGTTCCTTGGAAGTTACTTAAAGGTCCTACAGCACCTTGAAGACCACCACCACCGCTTCCAGTGCCAAGTTTGTCACCAGTTTCGCCTACTATAGCATCACCGTATACAACAATTCCTTGCCAAAAAGTTGCCTTTTCATTAAAATGTGCTTCTTTTCCAAATACTGTTGATTTATCAGGATCTGGTATCTGAGGTGTTTCTGTCATATTACTTATCCGTCACAATACTGGAAATAGACTCTTTAAGGTCTGAAGCACTTTTCATTACATGTATCGCATCATCAACATCAATTGGAATACCTGCTGCATCTAAAGCAACATCTGCAGCACCTGCAATCAGACTTCCAACACCACCAGATAAGGCTCCACTTGCAGCACCCATAGCAATATCCGCTGCTGTTCCTAAAACATTTGGAACACCTGGTATTAGACCACTTATTCCAGACAGAAAATCTGGTCCAACAAAACTTCCTTCGAAAACTCTCATACCAAATTGTTGTGGATCTGGAATTAAATTTCCCAGCAATCCTTTTACTTCACATCTACTAGATTTTAATAATACCCTTTGTTTAGAATCGAGATTTATATTTCTTCCCGCCTTTATATCTACATCTTCATCAGCTTCTATGACTATATTTTTACCTTTAATTTTAACCGCACCATTTCTCATTGCTGTAATGGTAATATCTCCACTCATACCCGCAATAACTATATCAACCCCATCAGAAGCATCTTTATTTCCACCAATAAATTCAATAGTCTTATCGCACCAAACTCTGTAAGTTCCACCTTCAGTCAATCCAGTTAAACAAATATCATTATTATCAGTTACTGCATAAAAATCATAAACATTACTTCCATTACCACCAATTTGTGGATTATTTGTATCTACTCTAACTTTTGGTCCTATACTAAGGATATCCCTTCGTTCCCAATTTTTTTCTTTTGCCATATTATTCTATACAATCTTTTACGAAACTTGTACTTCTTAATGTCTGTTCCCTACCAGTTATAATTTCATTTGGCAACTTGTCTAAAATTGGTTGTAAAATTGCACCAACTCCAGTGTCTGATTGTATTGTGATTTCAAGAAGGTCTTGAACTGGAATATAATTATTTATTATTCTTTCAGGAGTGGATATGACATTTTCTGGAGTTGTAGAATTAACAGATGCTCCAATTATAGACCCATCTTCAATAATTAAACTATAGGTATTACCAACATCATCAGATGCAGTATCACCTTGTTCATATCCATATCCAGGTTTTAGAACTGCGACGCCACTAACATAATTTGGAATATTTGATGGGTTAGATTCTGATACTTGTTCCCCTGTGTTAATATTTGGATTTCCAATCGGATAATTTTCTCCAGGTGAAATTATGTAAAAATTTTCAATGCTTCCATTGTCATCAATGTTGCATCCTATTACAGCACCATATCCCTGTTCACATTCATCTTCAATTTGAACAAATGGGGGATATTTGTAATTTTTACCATTATTCTTAACTTTTACACCTATAATTCCCGCAGTAGTTTCTCCATTTGCGGTGACAAAGTTTCCTAATATAACTTCACCATCTCCATTTTTTCCAGATCCACCAAATAATTTAATTTTTGGTGGACTAGTGCATCCTACAATGGGTCCACTATAACAACGTCCAGGTTGATTTCTAATTCTTAAATCACTAGTTGCGGAGGTAAAAATATCATATCCCGCCTTGACTGCATCTTTTGCATTTTTTGCAGAAGCAGATGCATTATTCATACTGTCCAATATATTCTTAAATTGTAAAACTTTATCTGCAGTATTTTTAGCACCAACGCCAATAACCCATAGATCTGTATTATTCGCACTCTTATTTTTATTCTGATTTTTGTCAAATAAACCACTTATTCCACGTAATGCTGCAACACCACTGGTTAAGAAATTGACCACACTAAAACCTGCACTCAATATCTTACTAACACCACCAAGTACACCAGAAAGACCACTTTGTATTTTATTAATAATTTCTTTTATGACTGAAGCAGCAAATTGAGTTGATACACAAGGAGATGGTCTTGTTACATTATTAACCACATCAGTCAACATCCCCCTGACAATTCCAAATAAATTATTGATAACAATTCCTGGTATTTTTGCAATAAAACCTTGCAATAAGGATACTGGAATTGCCATGGCTTTTTGTGCGGCAACGCCTGCAAGATGTGCAGCAACAGGATTTGCAGTTGCCGCAAAAACAGCAGCATAAACTGCTTTATATAATGCTTTTAGTCCAGCTTGAAGAATTTTTATTAGACCAGTATATAATACATCAGTACACTGTCCAACTATTCCTTCAGCAATTCCCATTATTTTTTCAACGGATCTGCTGATTTCAGAAGCTTTTTTTAATAGTTTATTGGTTGGATCATTAACTTTCTGTATGAGATTATGAACTTCTACACCAATATTTTTTGCGGTATTATCATTTCCAGAGTCTGCTAAAGATATTTGCTTCCCGACTCCCGAAAAGAAATACCTCTCATCTTTATTTTCACTCTTAGAATTTAATTTATCAACAGTGTCTGGTGGTAGTGCTCTTGGAGACTTTTGTGCCTTAGAATTTCCTTCACTTGACTGAGATTCATATAAAGTTCCATTCGGTTTTTTAACTCTATTAGTATATCCAGTAAATGGTATAAAAGCACCTTTAAATTCTTTACTAGGAACTTGATCAGTTCTACCAAAACATCCCATAATAACAGGAACTTGAGCACTATCCCCATCTAAAAAGAATCCTACTACAATATCACCTTGTCTAAGTTTTGGATTAACTGCATAATTTGCAGCACCACTTCCACTGGTTGTTGGCATCATTACCTGAGCCCAGGGAAGATCCTCATCGGGAAGTTCTACTGTACTATATGGATGATATCCCAATATTCTTACTTTTTTTCTATTCCCCCAACCCTTTCCATTTGCCTGACCTTTCTCAGATTCTACTGGAGGAATTTGACCTATCCACCATCTAAATCCATCTCTCCCAATAAAATTACTTTTAAGTATTGAGTCGTCTATCATTTTTTCTGTCCGTAACTATCTCTTACCAATTTTAAAGATGTATAAGAATTTTTTACATCAAAATGGTGACATAATTCTTTTATCATATATAGACCACTTGTTTCCCTATCAAATTCTTGCTCGTCTGAGGAACTTGCTCTTGGAAAATTACATTCTACTAAATCACCAGCACTTAAATTAGTGTTTAGTGGAATCATCATATTAATTCTTTGTGTCATTAATGTGTTATATCTCATTAATGCTTGAGATTGATATTTTTTAGGATCTGAATTCTCGTCAACGGATACATCTTTGTCCATAGTCCCAATATCCAAAACTTGAGTGATCATTCTTGATGGTATGTCACCTAAAGTTTTATCAGATCCATCTCCAATTTTTGGCAATTTTAATCTGTCTCCAAGATTTTCAGTCTTTTTATCATAGTCTCCGTGTTTAAATAACCCTTTTTCCGGAGATGTGAAAGAAAAATCTAATGGATTAAAATACATTCTTTGTGTTGCATATGTTCCAAGTCTTAATTTTTCTAACAGATCTGAATTTCTATCGACGAAGTAATTTAAAATCTTAAAATCATTATCCACTTTTTTACCATCAGGACTAAAAGTTTCATTTTTTTCTGTATATGTATAAACGGCCTTTGCTTTCTGCTTATTCAATTCATCAATGGATCTAAATTGAAATCCAGATTTTGTTTGATAAAATAAAAATCCAGCAGTTCCATCTCCAGATGTTAATGGAACACCTTTTGATGCTAACCAAGTCAAAACTGTGAATGGTTTTCTCATGTTTCCAATAAAACCATACTTATTAGATGTTTTATCAATAGTCCCTATTTTTTTAGTCTGTAAAACCTCCTTTAATATCTTTTCCACAGAACCATCTATACTCAATGAAGTTGGATATTTTTTTACTACTCTAGAAGTTTCATTTGTAATTGCTTCTCTTGATACCAATTGTAGTGTAAAAGATTCTTTGTCCTGCTCAGAAATGACATCACTTACAGAAGAAACATAAAAGTAATCTTCAACCTTTGAGGAAAAATCTAAATCAATATTTGATGTCGTATTTGCTCTTACCTTTATCGAAACTCTTTCACCACCTCTTAATGGAAGTCCATTGTAAATTGATTGTTTTACACCATCCTTTTCTATGCTATCTCCAGTATTCACAACTTTAATTCTCGCAGTAATTACTGGAGAAAAAATATCTTCAAAGTATTCAAAGGCAATGGTCCCTTTACTTATATCAACAGATTGACTTTGATCATTTGATTCTAAAATAATTTCATCATATTCCGATTTTTTAGTTGCATCCATTATAGGTAACTTAGGTCGAGCATTAGTTTTTGTTTCATAAAGTTATTTAACATAGATAGGAAGTTTTGTTCTCTTCCACCACTGTCTTTGGATTTACCTGCAGATGATTGGGGCATTTGTGGTGCTCCACCACCACCCCCACTATCAACAACGACTGTCTTACCTCTTCTATCTGGAGTAATACTTCTATCCATTGAAGATTGGGAAGATGCTTTTGCTGAAGTCATCTGTGGAGAAGATGCTGCTTTTCTTGCTTCAGGTAGATAATCTTTATATATTCCTTGCGAAAAAACCGACCAGGCTCCAAATTTAGATCCACCAGAAATTGCAAATGCTGCTTTGGCATTAGTTAGTGGATCAAACAAATCTTTGTTTGATTTTAATCCAAATTTTTTCCTCCTCTCTTCACCAAGCATATATCCAGGTTCATCCAACATATTAATTTGCCAAAGACCATATGAATTATCTGGATATTTTGTATTGTGTGAGTCACTCTTACCTCCAGATTCTCCCATTGCAATTGCAGCAGCAATAATCGCATTTTCTTCAGTAAAACCAGCTTGTCTTGCCACATTAACCAATTGTTTCATCGATAATTTTCCACCTTTTGGTGTTGGTTGACCCATCATTGTTTGTTGTGGTTGTGATGTTGGTGGTGGTGGGGGTGCAGGTTGACTAGTCTTTACTTTCTTTACGTCTTTTCCTTTTACAAGAGCTCCACTATTAATTAGTGATGCTGGATTCATAGTTCCAGATACAGCGGCAGTGGATGGATCATAACCAGTAGAGTAATCTAAGTGTAAGTGAGGACCACTTGACAATCCAGTATCTCCACTAAATCCAAGAACTTTTGCAGTTCCATTTGGACCAGTTCCAGCACCAACCTCTTCTCCAACTCTAACATTTACGGAATTTAAGTGTGCTAATTTTATATAATTACCATTCTCTAATTGAACTACAACAAATTTACCATATCCACCACCTTTAGAGACATTTGTTTCAACATCAACCACTTTACCACCCATTAATAGTGTTAATGGTGTTCCAATAGGCATTGCATAATCTTCACCAGTATGACCTCTTGTTCTTCCATCAGCACCATGAACACGAGCCTTACCTCTTGATCCCTCAGCACCTGGTATATATTCTCCATAATCTGCACCACCAGGATCAATTATTTTTTCTCCACCCTCAGATGTATACTGAGGAGTTCCACCTTCACTTATCCGTTGTTCAGTTTCTTCTACTGTTTCATCAGTTGAGGGAATATCAACACCTGTCGGTTCTGTAAATGCTCCTGTAGCATCTTGGAACGATTGTGTCAGTGCATCCCAATTCGCTCCCAATTCCTCAGTTGCTTCATAAACTCTTTTTGATGAATCAAATAAATCAAGTGAAAAAAGATTATCTTTATATGCAGTCAATACTTTTCCAAAACTTCTATAAATTGATAATATTTGTCCAGGAATTCTTTGTAAAGCATCTCTCAATTTATCTACTCTAATTATAAAATCTCTACCCATTGCTTCCCAAGTAGGATAGTTTTCAACTAACCATCCTAGTGCAGTCCAACCTATAAATTTTAATATTCTGTCTAAAAAACTACCTCCAACACTTTGGATTGTTTTTGCACCAGGAATTGGTACTCCAGATTTAACCCCAGATGCTTCAATTTGTGCTTCTTTTTCTCCCCTTATTTTTTGCTCATCTCTTCTAAATTTCAAAAACTGAGTTCTTTTTATAATTGCATCTCTAGTTTTGGTTTTATTTTGCAATGATGATTTAATTGATCCAATCGTAGTTTCTACCTGAGATGTAGAAGAACCGATCCCCCCAATAGAAGATCTTATATTACCAATACTGGATTGTTGTCTAATTGTTGCCGATACTGTTGAAGATTCTGCCATATTATACTACCACATTATAAGAATGCAATGAATATAATGTATAGAAGTTTTCTGGATTTGAAGATGAAATCAAAGGAATATCTGTTATTGACTCATTAGATCCAGGAATACTAACTGGCATTGGACTTTGTGATCCACCAGAATTCATACTTACTACCTGAACTGGTGGTTCTTTTAATTCAGGTAAAGGATTTACTTCTTTTGGTGGTGCTTGCACATTTTCGGAACTTGCAACAACTGGAGGAGCATTTATATTTTTTTCCGCCTCAATATATCGTGCAGCATCAGATGAATCAGGATCTTCCTGTGTATTCATTTCTGGAGAACTTTGTTCAGATGCACCTACATTTGGAAGTGCTTTTTCTTGAGGTTCTACTGATGCTTTTTCTTGAGGTTCTACTGATGCTTTTTCTTGAGGTTCTACTGATGCTTTTTCTGTGGACGATTGTGAAGAATCACTTGACGATGAAGAAAATAGTGATTTTGTATCAAATCCAAATATAGTTCCTTTTTCAGAATCGTCTTTATTAAATAAAGCACTAGTATTAATTGTGGAGGGAGTACTACTAGAACGTTCTTCTTTATCATCCTCCTTTAATTCTTTAAAATCTGCTTTAGCAGGATTTGCTTCCACTTTAACTTCACCACCTGCAGTATCAGGTTTAGTGGGATTTGCTTCCACTTTAACTTCACCACCTGCAGTATCAGGTTTAGTGGGATTTGCTTCCACTTTAACTTCACCACCTGCAGTATCAGGTTTAACCATCATGGCAGGTTCTTCTGATTCTTTTTTGGGGTTTTCAGATTCATTTCCTAAAAATCCCTTCCCAAACATATCAAGTACTTGTTCACCCCAAAAAGCAACCTTAGCAATTTTTCCTGGCCAACCAGGAATAAATGCTGCTGCACCAAGACCTGCCTCTACATAATTACCAGTTAAAGCCTCCGCACCTGCAGAAAGAGCAGTTCCAAATCCACCTGAAATCTTAGGTCCCCCAGATTTAGGACCTTGTGGTTTTGGTCCTCCTGGTGTAGAAGGTGGTGGAGTATTAGAACTCCTATTTCCAGTAAATCTACTAGTAATTGATGATCCTAAGTTCCACAAAGCTTCAAAAGGTTTTTTAAGTAAAAACGACCCTATATTTTTACCAAGACTAAGAATTTTACTAATTACTTTTGAAAATCCACCACCAAGTAATATAAATGAATTAAGGAAACTTTTAGATCCCTCAGCAATTTGCGATTTTATTTGTTGGACTAAATCTACATTATCTTTACCTTCTGCTTCTAGTAATTCGGCATACTTAGTTGCTATCCAACCACCAAAAAGATAAAGAATAGCCTGACCGACTCTATCAAATAAACTTCTAACTTTAGTAGATACCCTAGAAGCTGCTGAACTAAATGCAGAATCAATCTTTTTCTCAATTACACTTTCTTTTCCAGTTCTTACTTCTTGTTCAGATAATATTCTTTCTCTTTCCTGTTCATTTAGTAAGAATCTTTGTTCACTAGCGGCATCGTTTTGTATTAATGTCGATATTTCAACTAAACCATTATTTAAAGAATTAATATCTTGCCTAACTCCATTTAAACCAAAATTAATTCCATTTAAAATTTCTTGATTCTGCTCAGTTACTTGCAGAGTTTTGATATCTTCAGCACTTACAGTTGATTGAGGAGTTACAAATCCTGCTGCCGATGCACCTACTCCCTGAAATCCTGCACCACCAGATCCAACAATACCTTGTCTGGATTGTTGATTTAGTGGTGAACTTGAAAGTAGAGGGTTATTAGGTGCCATTACCGTTCTTTAGATTTTCTTCTTCAATATATTGTTGAAGTAGAGAAACATATATTTCCCTTTCCCAAGGAATCATATTTTCTAAATCCGTCAATGAATATTTATGGTGCTGAATCAAGGAAAAATTTATTTTATAATATGACACAAGATTTTCATGTGTCATCGCTAGGCGAAAAAAGACGTTAAACCCTCCATTACTATTTCATTTTCAACACCAGTATTTGGATTTAATACTTTAATTACATGCCTCAACTTTGGCATGGTATCAAAAAACTTTTCAATCTGTTTAAACTGCTTTGAACTCAAGGATTCAATAAACTCAACAAGTTCTTTTTTAGTGCAATCTTTTGCAGACCAAGATTCCTCTTCATTGTAAATTTGTTCAATACATGAAGAAATTACAGAGAATGTATCATCTACGGTAATATCAGATTTATTGGTAAAATTATTTTTAATAAATTCATTCATGGATGGATACCTCATTCGCACACTTAAGTCATCATCCAACTTAATATCTCTAGTGTGATCATCACTAACTTCAACTTTAATATCATCCAGATCAATACTCATGGGAACTTGTGTTTTTCCATCATCTGGACATGTAATTAAAACATCTGCGGTTTCACCAACAGACTTACCTCTAATATTTAAAAACAGATACTCAATATCAAAAGTTGCAAGAGAATCAACTTTAATTCCTCTTGTCAGAATACAATTTCCAATAACATCCTTTACAGCAGATGCAATTTGCTTAGGATCATCACTTTCCATAGCAATGATTAGTATTTTTTCTTCCTTGACAAGAAATGGTCTGTACTTAATTTTCTTTTTTAATGAAGGAATTTCCAACTCATATGTTGGCGTAGATACTTTTGGTAAAGGCATAATATTTTATAATATGTAAAAATATTTAGATTGCTTTTTGAGATCCAGTTAAAGAGGTGTATAATTCACCTTGAACTATTGCTTCCGCTGGAGATAAATCAGCAGGTCTATAAACAACTCCAGTTAATCCGGATTGTCCAGCATTCATTGGTATTCTTGATGGTCTATTTGTAGGATCTTTATTTTCATTCTCCATTCTAAAAAGAGACAGACTAGTTGTTTTGCCAGCAATGTACCTATCATATTCAAATGTAGCAGATACTTTTAAAACATCAGATCCAGCATAAGAAACTGGTATAGATGTGAGAGATTGTGGGAACATACCTTTAAATGTATATTCAATTTCACGTCTATAATCTCTATCAAATTTTATAATTTTAGTTTCAGTGGATTTATAATCATCTGGATATTGCATCCGTATGTAATAATCACTTCTAATTTTATTAGTCTCATTATCAGATCCACTAGAAATAAAATCCATCCAGTGTTCTAAAACTTTAATTGTATCATATCTACTATCAACATAAAACTCCATTACAATATTATTATACATTCTAGTGTGGGCAATTTTTTCGCGAATGCCAACATATGGAGTTACTTCAGAAGTTGCAAATGCAGACGTTGGTAGTGTTGTAGATGTGCACAATAAACCAAAATCACTAATGCAGTAAAATGGAGACACTCCACGGCGTGCCAAGTATGAAACTACTCTACTTGGTATTTGAAATCTAACTTCATAGTGAGAAGATTGTGCTAAATTTCCAAATAATCTTTTCGCTGTGCTTGGTTGTATTGGGAATGGCACTCTAAATACCTATGACTACTCTTTTTTATTATAATTATTTAGATGGCATATAGAGGAAAATATCAACCATCGTATCCCCAAAAGTATAAAGGCGATCCCACAAATATTGTTTATAGATCTTTGTGGGAGCGCCGTTTTATGAAATATTGTGATACAAACGAAAACATTCTTGAGTGGGGAAGTGAAGAAATTGCTCTCCCATATCGTTCACCACTAGATAATAAAATCCATAGATATTTTCCAGATTTTTATATCAAAGTCCGCGAGAATGATGGAAGAATACAAAAGTATATTATTGAAGTTAAACCAAAAAAACAAACGATTGAACCAAAGGTCCAAAAGAAAAAAACTAAAGGTTACATCTATGAAGTGACTGAATGGGTGAGAAATCAAGCAAAATGGAAAGTTGCTCAAGAATTCTGTGAAGATCGTCAATGGAAATTTAAAATCATCACCGAAGACGAACTGGGTATTAAGTAATGGCACTCACAGGATATGAGAGAGGTAGTTTAGAAGAATATACTGTAGCAGAACTACAGGACATTGCTAGATCATATTATATTACATTTGAAACTGAATCTGGAAATACAAGTACAAACTACAGCAGATTAAATAAGGCACAACTTATTCATGAAATTAAATATGATGCCGATTATCAGAAATCAAATCCTGATAGAAGATTTGATGATGCAATATTTAAGGATGAAAATAGAATTTTATCAATAAGAAGAGATTTAATTGGTATTGAAAATCCATCTGAATTGATGAGAGCAATTATGAAGTCTCTTAGCGATACTGAAGTTGATTTCCCCAGTGTTGGAAATTATTATACATACATATACAGCGCAAAGACTCCTGGTTTAATATATGATCGCCACCCATTGATAATGGCATCTGAACCAGTTGGAAATGGATTTATGGGATTTAATTATCATTGGCAACTTAGGGGTGGTCAAAGTCCATTTAGGCAATATACCACACCAGAAGTTAGAAGTGGATATTTTGAAATGACAGTATCAGAATTTAACACATTGCGAGGTGTAAATTATGCTCTATTTGTTCAAAATAGTCCATAAATAATTAAAAAAATAAATGGCATTAGAGTTATACAGGTATCCAGAAAAACCTATAAGTAGACTTGATGACTATCTTATGATAAACATTCAGGAGTATAAAGCTCCTGGTCTAAAATTTGCTGGAGAAAATATTCTATCTCTTACATCTGGAGATGACTCATCTGCTGGAGGACTATTGTTATCTCAAAGTGCTATAATTTTACCTCTACCCAAAGCAATTAGTGATGGTCATGGTGCTAGTTGGGGGGATAATAGTGTAAATTCTCTTATGGCAGCTGGATATAATACTGCAAATGAACTTATTAGTGGTGGTATGGGTGCAGCATTTGAAAATGCAAAAAATGTTTTTAACTCATTAACAGGCGAAATAACGGATGGATCTGGACAACAAACAGCATCTGCAGCAGCTTCAGGATTAGCAGTAAATGCTCTTGCAGGAAAAGAGGGAAATATAAACGATTTAGTATCAAGAGCAACAGGACAAGTTGTAAATCCAAACGTTGAGTTACTGTTCAATGGTGTTTTATTAAGATCTGGATTCAACTTCACATTTGATCTTATGCCCAGAAATGCTACTGAAAGTACAAGTATAAAAAACATCATAAGAACCTTGAAGAAAAGTATGCTTCCAGGTAAATCTGTATCAGAATTTTTTGTTACTGCACCAAAAGTATTTAAATTAAGATATATGCGTGGAAGTAAAGATCATCCATTCCTAAACAAATTTAAATTATGTGCTCTGACAAATATGAGTGTTGACTATACTGGTTCTGGTCAATATTCATCATATCATGACGGTACACCAATACATATGACTATGAACTTGCAGTTCCAAGAACTGTCTCCAATATATTCCACTGATTATGATAGTCCAGAAGTAACAGGAGGAGTTGGATACTAATGTCTTATTTTAGAGAACTTCCAAATTTAGAATATCAATCATTTTTAGCAGATAAGCAATCATCTCAAGATTATATTCTTGTAAAAAACTTTTTTAGAAGAGCTAAAATTAGAGATGATCTTCAAAATGTGTTTACATTATTTGATAAGTATGAAATTGTTGACGGTGCAAGACCAGAAACAATAGCAGAAGAAGTATATGGAAGTGTTAACTATGATTGGGTTGTTATCATAACCTCAGGAATAACAAATATAAGAGATCAATGGCCATTATCAAATAGAGAATTGTATGAGTACTGCGAAAATCTTTATGGAAATAATTTAAATGCAATTCATCATTATGAAACTACTGAAGTAAAAGATACTAATGGAAGGTTAATTCTTAATTCTGGTTTAGAAGTAAACTCAAATTTTACAATTCCAAATCCAGATAAAAGAGACCAAACTATAAATCCAGTAATTGGAATTAGTAACTATGAGTATGAAACAATTAGAAATAACAATAAGTCTTTAATTTATATTCTAAAACCAGCATACTTACAACAGATACTAAAAGATATGAGAAAAGAGTTATTTTATAGTGAATCTTCTCAATACATCGATCAAAAAACAATTAGAACTGAAAATACTTACAACACATCACCATAAGAGATTTAGAGATTTATCAAACACCATCACATACCTATGTTTACGGGAACGATCTTTCCATTCTCCATCGCACCCTTTAACAGAACCTCGGGAATGCTTGGTGCCATCTGAAAAGTAGAAATCTTTCTTTGGTTCTGATAGACCACAATACCTAAAGTTGCAAGCCCGATAGATTGTGCCACTATGATAGTCGCTATCAGCGTATGAGATAATTGCTTTGACTTCTGTTTCGCTTCTAAGTTTCTTAATCGCCTTTGAAACGAACCAAGAAGTGATATTATACTCTCTTTGCTGAGTATCGGGGTGGATACAGAGCCTTGAGAGTTCGAAGAGTCCTTGTTGTTCATGACGTTCTAACCCAAACGCACCTTTAGCAATTTCTGGAACAGGGAGTCCAGTAAAGATACAGACTCCCTGAATGCCTCCAATATTTAGAGGTGAAAAATCATTTTTCTTGTATAAACCGTAATTATAACCAGATTTGAAACCTTTTGAAATATCCTTAAGATAATGAAACCGCAGAAGTAACTCTGCGGCTTCAGATTTGCTTACACGGTCTATTGTGTAATCAGACTTCACTCTTCGGCAAGGCGGGCGAAATATGACATTGCATCATCATCCTCATCTTCATTAGAGGAGGCAACGGTGCGAGTGGGTTTCAGAGAAGACAGTTCATCACGGAGATCTTCGGTGAGTTCACGGGTAGAACCACGGGTGTGCTCTTCCTCTTCTCCTTCATCTGGATCTTGGAGACGAGGAGTGCCTTTGAGACCCAGGGTGTAATCAAGACGCTTCTTCAGTTCATCATAACCCTTAAACTCTGAAGGAGAAAGAAACTCTTCTAGAGAATACTGCTTCTTCCAGATTGCTTCCATGGCATCATCGTCATCCAAAAGAGCAGAAGGACGTGCGAACTCAGAAGAGTCGTAGTTACGATAACCAGCGACGTTCTTTGCTTTCAGTTTGAAGTTAGCACCACCCCAGAAGTCAAAGGGATCGATTGCTTCCTCATCTTCAAACTCGGGTTGCATGGCAGCAGTGAGTTTGTCGAAGATCTTCTTGCCAAACTTATACAGGAAGACTTTACCTTCATTGGCAGGATTTGCAGGATCCTTGACCACATAGATGTTAGCAACATAAGTCAGTTTACGCTTCTGCTTACGTGCTTGCTCTTTACCAGCATCGGTGCCGTTGTTCCATAGACTGGAATTGTGCTCGCAAATTGGGCACTTCTGATTAAGACTAGTGAGGCAGTTGTCAATCAACCAACCACCTGGGCCTTGGAACGCATGGGAATAGATCTTAGCAAAAGGAAGGTCTTCTCCTTCTGGTGCAGGAAGAAAGCGAATTACGGCATAACCGTTTCCACCTTTGTCACACTCTAGTTTCCATTGACGTTCATCAACAGAACCACTAGAATTATTCATTTTTTCAACTTCTTTCACCAGTTTTTCGGTGAGAGAACCTAGTTTGGATTGCTTTTTAAGGTCTGCGAAAGACATTTGGATTACCTCGGATTAATTTGGATTCGGGGGATTTACTCGGATAGTATAGCAAAGATGCCCTCAATCGTCAAGATATTGCTTGAGGGATTCGATTGTTTCTCTCATACTGTCGAATAAAATTGACATATCAGTGTCTGGTGGGAAACCCATCAGTACCACTGATTTGCGTAGGTTCTCTTTCATCTCAACCGCTTGTGGGTCATCTGAAAGAGACAATCTAGTATACATGATCATTTGCTTTTCTAGCAAGGTCTGCAACTTTTCGACGTGTTCTCTTTTGGTCTCAGCATCCATTCCACCAAAGGTCAGGATACTGCCATAGATTTCTTCCTGAAGATTATTGATTTCAGTCAGTTCGTCTTGGATAATATCAGATTTGAAAAAGTCACTCATTGATTATAGACCGCAAAATCTTACGATAATTGAACACATCAATATTTATGAACGGGGAATACTTTTTTAATTTTAAACTTACGGATTCCCACACTGGGTCCAAAAGTTTCTTATCAAACGTATTCCCGAACAGGAATATTTTATCATATATCACCAGGGTTTCTAGGGAAATTTTCCCGCCCAGGAACATTTTTAGAACGGGTGGATGACCTTTCGAACAGTCGAAAACACTCTCTAATTCGTTCTCCGAGAACAATTCGCTGCTTTGTTCTTTGAACAAGTAGGTCAAACTCTGTTGTCGTTTCGTCCATTCGGCGTAGTTTCTTTCGCCAGAATTGATAATTTCGCCAATCCATAGGTTTTGCGGGTTGTCGGTGGCAGTGAAATTAGATACAAGAAAATCTACGACTTCCTTATCATTATATTTACGCGAAGTTTTTTCAAACCAATACTTATCCTTTCTCTTATTGAAAGAAGTTACACTGGCACGGGTCTTCGCACCATACTTAAAGAAATCGTATTTTGGGTTTGTAAAATGGTTCTTTAACGACAAATAATGTTGATAGGTCTCAAACGGGGTCACTTTCAGCATCGACTAACTCAAGATCTTCAATACAATCAACAGAAACTTCGTGCTCGGCAATACGATACCAATGTTTCATAATTCCTAGAGTATCTTCATATTCACCAAGATACTCAATATCATCGCATTTATTCTCACGCAACCATGCTTGTAGGCGATGGTGCATTAATTCATCACGGGAAATCATAGTGGTAGTTTTGCCCTAGAAGTACGCTTCATAAAGTTGAGACGAGTTGCATCCCACTTTAGTCGTTCCTTCAGGGGTTTAGAAATCAGTTTCACTACTGATTCTACCTCAAGACTATTGATTTCGCAATAGTGACAGATGGCATCGATATAATTGATGTTTTCTTCCGCAACAATTTTCTCAATCTCTAGGGCAAACCTAGAAGGTGTCAAAAATTTGTTTTCTATTGCCTGTTCTAGTTCTTTATTCTGTTCCATAGAGTTCCAGTTTATCTCTAACAAACTTTCTAATGTATTGGGTGAGAAGTTTGATGTACTTTGATTTGTCTCGTTCTTCATAGACGACGCATTCTCCATTTTCACAAGCCATGATGATTACAAGTTTTTTGACTGAAATACCAGTCAGTTCGTACAGCATACAACCATATGCCATGCACTGTACAAAGTAGTGTTCGATCCACTCGCGTGGTTTTGGTTTCTTAGAAGTCTTAAAGTCGATTATTGCCAATTCGCCGTCATATTCAGCGATGCAGTCAACTGTCCCAGCAATGCCAAGTTCCTTACTATATAGGGAACCTTCCAAAGCGTAAATATTATTTATACGATTCAGGTTCTCTTTAGCAATCTTAAAAAGGAAATCTGAAATAGGTTGTACTTTTGGTAGGTCTTCATTCTTTAGATGATGCTCTACCAGAGTATGCATATCCGTACCACGACTTGTTGCCGCTCTGGTGATACGGTCTGCTTCTTCATCACCAACTTTCTTGCGCCAGTTGATAAAGATCTCCTTATTAAAATGACTGGTCACCGAAGTGATGGAGACCAGTCGAAGGAGTTCTTCATCATCAGGTACTTTGTAATACCTTACACCATCAATAGTCTCCCGCTCAAGAGTAGGGAGACTAACATCAACATGATCAAACATTAAAAACCTGCTTCCATTTTTGCCAGAATGTATTCTTTGACAAGTCCAGAACGAACGATGTCATTTACTCCAAACTCAATTATATCAAACGATGGCATTTTACGCAATACTGACATAAAGTCATGAATACCATTACGCTCATTTGACTTCTGCAAGTCAGACTGAACAGCATCACCACAGAAACAAATTCTAGTGTTCTCACCAACACGGGTGATAATAGAGTCTAGTTCGTGGAAGTTGAGGTTCTGATATTCATCCACAATGATAATAGAGTTATCAAGTGTAGTTCCACGAAGGAATGAGGTAGACCAGAACTTAATAGTTTCCTGAGACTTGAGGTTACCATACAGCATCTCAAAGTCAGCATCAGAAGGCATTTGGAACATATACTTCACCATATTCTTATATGGAATCTGGTAAATGTCTGCCTTGTCTTCATGAGAACCAGGAAGGAAACCGATCTCTCTGGTTGCTACAAGAGAACGTACAAGATAGATACGCTCATAAGGTGTTCTCTCATCCAATACATCCTGAAGGGCATTGTAGAGGGTAATAAAGGTCTTACCTGTACCAGCACACCCATAAGCAACGATGTGCTTACCTTCTTTGTAGGAGTCAAATAGACGTGTCTGGTTTTCTGTGAGTGGATCAATGTCTACCAGATACTCTGAACTCAGCGGTTTCTTCCGCTTCATCTGCTTTGTCGTGAGACCAACCCCGATAGGTTGCTCTGCAGATGCTCTTTTTCTTCTTGCCATACTAGAGTTTGTTTACTTTTGAACCAGGCATTTTTTGGGCACGATGTAGCACATCATTCCATCCAGGATTCTTCTTCCTGAGTTTGTCCTTCCACTCACCCACTTCACCAGGTTGTGGGCAGGTAGAAGGATCAGACCAGTCTCGAATCCATTCTGGGTTTTCCGCTTTCCACTGGTCCCAGTCGTTGACACTCATGGTCACTTCTTTCTGTTCACCAGTTGATGTATTCACTACGGGATATGTTGCCATTGTTATAAAATCAAGATAATTTATTTAGACCCACTCCAGTGCTTCCGCAACTGTAGGGAACTGTTCGGCAAAAATCTTCTTACATGCCTCTGCGATCTCCATGTGCTCCTTTTGGGTGCCATTAGCAGAACGCAGTTGGATGTAGTGAATCCAAGAACGGCAGGAACCACTCATATACAAGCGAGTAGGAGTTGCCAGAGGAAGCACAAAACGAGCACACTCTTTTGCTACACCATTGTCAAGCAGGTGCTGATACAGACTCATACCTTGTGCAAAGTAAGTCTGAATCTGCTTGTTGGTAAGTTCTACAAACTCAGGATCCAGGTCGTCAATAGAATTCTGACGATTCTTGGTGTCTTGACGGCGAAGTTCGGGGACTGGAATCGTCTCTGCGAGTAAGGAAGAATCAGCATAGCGTTGGGAAAACTCTTGATAGGTGAAACTACGGTGACGCAAAATCTGAGCTGCCAGACCACGAGTAGTCTCAATCTCCAGAGTCATGAAACTCTGCTCAAACACAGACCAGTGGTTGTGCTTGATACAATAACCCAACAACTTAGCATAGTTGGGGTTTTCCTGATTGTTGGGGTTAGAAACACGGGCAACATATGCCATGTTCTTTTCCGCATCAGGAGTTACACTGACCAGTTTTACGCTCATTTACCAAATCCTTTCGATGTTTTCTTTTCGATATCTGCGAGTTGCTCTTTCAACTCACGAAGTTGGACCTTCATCTCACGAATCTTTTCATCGTCGTATAGATGGTCTTGCTTGATTAAACGCTCAAGCAACTTTACAAGTTTTTTAGATCTACTAGTCATTAGTCGGGGTATCCATCATCATCGTCAAAAATTTCGTCATAGTCGTGAAGACCTGTTTTTACTTCTTCATAGTTCAGGTAACTTTGAGTATCAGAATACACTTCTGCTTTAAGTGAGTCTACTAGAAGTTCAAGGTTACGAACAAGAAGTTTGAGTTTTTCTCTGTCCATTTGGGTAGTATCCACTCTAACCATTATACACAAAAAAAGAGGGAGAGTCAATCTCCCTCAAACTTTAGTAGTTTATCAAACCACTCGTCCAAATGAACAAGGTAGCATGACCAATAGTTGCAACCTCTGTACTTTAACTGATAACAGGCAGGTGGTCTGTTATCTTTATCCATATCATCATGATGATATGTGTAATTTTGCATTACTTGCTCAGCAATAGAACTTCGGCATAAATCAGAAGCATAAATGCAGTCGAACCTAAAACGATTCCACTGATTAAACTAATCACTTTTTACCTACCTGGCAGTGACCCGCCATGCAGAGAACTGCTTTATGACGCTTCTCTTCTTTTTGCTTCTGCTCTTTAATGAGTTGAAGGAAATTGAGTTTCTGCATCACTTGTCCTCCTTGACAAACTTAATGCCACGATAGGCTTCGTTGTGCTGTTGAGGTTGCTGTTGTGCTTGTCTTTGCTCACGACGCTCTACAGTGTCGTAAGATTGACCACGATAAACGACTTTAGACATGGTTTTACTCCAAAGAAATGAGATGGTTAAATCCCGTTCCTTCGGGCGGCGTTTGCGTTCGCTATTTGCGAATAGCGAATGAACGATCCGTTCCGCGTCGTCCTACTTGCGTCCTAGTTATCAAAGCATTGAGGGTCTGTATGTTCCATCCAGTGGATGAGAAGATCAGATTTTTCAAAGGGAGTGAAAAGAGTTGTCTCTTCCAATCCTTCCTTCAACCATTCATAGTCTTCACACCTAAGATGCATCTCAGGAGGGACATGACTAAAGAAGATTAAAGCAAGTGATAACATAGGATGAACGTAAGGGTAGTATACCCCCGATAAAGTATATAGTCAAGTAGTTTTGTAACTTATGTTACAAAAACCCCACAGAGCAAAAAATTTGCCGGGTTTTTTCCCGACGATATGGGAAATCACTTTCTCTTTTTGGAATCTGGTGCTTTGTATCCCCAGAGTTTAGGACTGATTCTACCATATCCATACTCAATTTTTTTTAAACCTTCACGAAACTTATCCCAATACATATCAAAAATATTTACCTGCTTAGAAGATCGTGTTAGATCATATCTAATCTCTCCGTCAACTTCATAGGTAACTATTCTTGCATCATTTGGAGCATCTTTAGTACACACCTGGTTCCAAGATCCATTTTCTATGAGTATTTCACACCCATATTTGGATTTTGAAGTTTCCTTTTCTATTGATGTCCATGAATCCATGTACACAACCTCTTCAACATCTTTTTTTTCCTCAATAGTTTCAACATAATTTTTCATGTTTACTTACCATCTCGCCATACAAGATCCGGATATGCGTCAGAAATATTTTTTCTTGAAATTTTATATTTCTCTTCCAATTTTTTATCCTTAACTAAGCACACAATTTCAGCTTCCAACGGGTGCAAACCCTGTAAAAGATTAATAAACATTGTTTCCCTGCGAAGAGAACTTAATCCATCATTTCCACCTTTAACAAAATTATAAAATTTATTATATTCTTTGCGGATAGAAGATCTGCCTTGGTCCTGAGAACCTAATGATTTACTATTAAGTTCTTCCATTTTGGTTACAGCATCACCAATTTTTTCACTTAGCGTTCCACTAAAAGAATTTTGCTCACCATTACTTGCATATGGAACATCACCTGCAGGAAGTGCAGAAATTAATGCTTCATCATAGTTCCATAGGAAAATTGCAACAAGACAAGGATGGCGATACTTTTGAAGTACCTCCACCTTTTTAGCATTACTTCTCTGCTTAGAAGTTAATTCTAAAATCTCAAATACAAATGGATTTGATGGAAGTTCAATATTCTTAGAACTTTTTTCAGTTCTTGTTGCTGATGTCTTATTCGTCGTCTTCGTCGTCGATTTCGTAGTCATGATAGTTTTCAAAATTAAATGCAATAACCTCATCTGGTATCAGGTTACCCTGATTATCAAACATTTCGGGGTGAGGTCTTGGAATTTCCCGATAGTTCATCATATACTCTCTTGCAACCCAACCTCCAATTAGTCCCACTACAAGAAACAATACGGTTAGAAAGGAACCGAATACTAAACTAACTGCTAACATTTCTTTTGCCTCGGGAAACTACTTTTCTCTTCCTTGACTTAAAGGAAAACTCAAAATAGATGGTAACTTCCCGATTCAGAAAGCAAACCATCTTCTCAAAGATGACGTGGAATGGATGAAGTTGCTTTCTTTTACCTCCATTAAGCATAAGTTCAATGCCACGATTAACACCGTGATCCTTATGTTTATTTAGGGGGTTATTAGATGATTTTTCGTTCCCTGAGGAATTTGATTGTGTCAACTGATCCTCCTATAATACTATCATCACAAATAACCTGTGGGAATGTAGATCCTTCACCAAACTTTTCGTAAAATTCTTGTTTGGTGAAGTCTCTATCGAGCATATACACCACATGTTTTTGATCTGATAATTCTAGCACATTTTTTACTTTTGTGCAAAATGGACATCCATTTTTTGAATAGACTGTATAAATCATTGGTTAACCTCAATCATATATGAACGAACATCTGTTATTGTATCATCTCTTTGCATCTTTTCAACTATAGAAGGATCAATTAAATCTGGATGATACCACCAGTCTTCGAAAGAACTATTCTCATTCAAGGATAAATCTGGAACCATTAATTTATACCCTTTGCTTTGAAGATATTCCCTAGATTTAATTTTATATGTGTTTGTTAGGTCTACATAATGATCATGTTCGTATGTAATTAAAGCAAACTTATATTCATCAAAAGGAATTTCTAGTAAAATTTTATATGTGGTCTCAGATGGTTCACAGTCTAGTTGAAGATAATCAAACACAGTACCTTTATTAAAATTATAAAGAAGTTCTTTATAATCAATCTTTAATGCATCTTTGCACAAAATTTTATTGTTCCGTTCTTCGGAAAATTTTCTACACAAATCTTTGTTAATTTCTATAGAGATTCCATCCCACCCAAACTTAGTTTCCAATAATGCCGTATTATTTTGATAGAATGGATCTTGTGCTCCGATTTCTAAATACAATCCATTTCTTTTTCCATCTAAAGCAGAAAGAACAAATAAATCTTGGAATGCTTGAGAATAATTTTTATCTACTCTTTCCCATCCATCAAATTCAAATTTTAACTTTTGATTTCTATTCTTGTCATATTTAAGTTCTTCCTCAGAAATATAACCAGTAGCTAACTTGATTAAAGTATCTTGTATTACTTTAAAGTGTTCTTTCGATTTAATATCTTGATAATGGTTTTCTTTAATGTCTCTTACTAGTGATCTAGTCTCAGATTCCTTTCCCCACCACCATGCAGCTAAAGATTTTTCATAAAGTATTCCCCATTTTCCAGGATATTCTACATCAGTTCTAAGTGGTTCTAAATCAAAATTGCAAACCATTAGTGCTAGATGACATGTGGAATAACAATCTTGCCACCACTGCATTTTTTCCGCATATCTTGCAAGAAGAAAATAAGCTTCTGGGCGATGTGGTAAGAACATTTGTGCTTGCCACAACATTCCACGACCACTACCATCTCTTGTTCCTTGTTTAAAGTAACAGTAAGATCCTTTAATTAGTGCTTCATATGCTAAATCTGGATTTGATTTATTTGCTCTTTCGGCACATCTTAAAAAGTATGATAGTGCTGGTGCAGTATGCCCTTTATCAAAATAATATACACCAAGATTAAAGTTGTGTTCTGGATTTTCTGTATCGAGAGAATAATCTGTAATTAATTTTTCAAGTTCTGTTTTTTCTATATTCCTTTTTTCTTTTTCTTTATTTTTCCACCACTTCAGAACTAATTCTGATGCAAGTTTATGATTATTTTTACCACCATCATTTACATCATCATCACGATTTTCAAAGGTGGAAATAAAACTAGTATCTTCAACAAATAGTGGAATAGTATAAGTATCACCAAGACAGAAAATTAAATTTTCTACTAATGGTTGAACATTGGAATTGGGAATTTCTAAACGATATTCATCACCACTGATATAAGTATCAATAATTCTTTTAGCATATTCTCTTGTAATAATATATGCGGTTATTCCCCAATCATTCCATTCCCTTTTACGAATATCAAAAGTTGAAAACTCATCTCTGATAGTAAGCAATTGAATACAATCAGCATCTGATGGTGTTTTTTCAATAAACTGTTCCCAATCAAAATCCCAATATTGAAGTGTCTCTAAACTTAAATCATCTTCAGCAAAAAATCCATAGTCTTCATCGGTACTTTCATACCAATCTTTAATCATCTGCAAATGAGAAACAGCACATCCTTTTGTACCATCATTTAAAGTATGAACATATTCACCAATTACAATATCGTTACACTCATGGAATCTTTTTGAGATATATGATTTAAATTTAATTCCATATTGCTTAAAAGAATTTTCAAGTTTGGTTCTCCTATCAGAACTTTCTTCTAGAGAACAATATCTAATAAAAGGTAATTTCAATCTATTTTCAACTTCCTTAGTATTAGAAATATAATCCATAATCCAAGATGATAATTTTTCCTTGAATACAGGATCTTTTTCTAATAGTGTTGCAAGTTCCATTTTATCAATAACTGAAGATTTCATAATTCACCTCAAATTTTTTTTGCTTTATATAGTTGGTCAGTATACTGATCTATTTCCCATTTGATTTCTTTACAATCTGTATTTTTTTTATAATCTTCAAGACTTCTTTGTATGTGTCTTTGTGCTATTACATACTCAGATTGCCATTGAAGTTGTTCTCCACTATAACTTTTTGATAACTCATTATATACTTGATCATTCATATCTTTATCGGTATGATAAGCTTCAAAATTTTCAATCCTTTTTTTGTCTGTATGTGGAATATGAAAAACTGTGTATGCTTGAGTTAATAACTTCTTTTGAAGACCTAAAGATTCCAATCTATCAATCAGTTCATCATCTTCATTGCCATAATACTTAGATTCTCCTCCACGATAACCACCAACCTTTAGAAAATTTTCTCTAGTTACATAAAGAATTCCTCTCAAATAATAAAAAATTGGTTCTTTAGTTCTAGGATCAGAGTTATAATCTGCCATACCACAGACAAATGACTTATCATCAATTGTAAAAATATCAAAAAAATTATATTCTGAATATGGGTTGAAAAAATAATCTGTTGCCATTGTCATGATGGCATCTCCAGTAGCAATACTTGCCGCCAGATTCAGTGGTTGGGGCATATTAAAGTATGCCTCATCATCAACTCTGATTACTTTGACTCTGGAATCAAATTTAATTATATCATGAATAGATTGATCTGACGACCAATCTACAACTATAACTTCATGTACTTCTTTTTTGAGTAACCATGATTGTATAGATGCATATAATGGTTCAACTCTATTTTTACATGCACAAATTATTGAAACTTTCATATAGTATAAAATTGTTTGATACAATCACAAGTATATTCAATTTCATTATCAGTTAACCAAGGATGCATTGGTAAACTAAAAATTTTATCTGAATTCTCGATTGTTTTTGGATTATTGTATATATTTAAGTATTCAAATGGTTTAGTTTTCTGAATAGGAACTGGATAATGTATTCCAGTCTGAATACCTTTTTCATCTAGGAATTGTTGAAGTTCTTCTCTACGATCAACTAGTAAGCAGTAGATATGATAAACATGCAAACCTACATGATCATCTTCTTCTGGTGTCTGAACAAAGTTTGCAATAAAATCATCACACAAAAGTTCATTATATTTTTTTACAATCTCTTGTTTAGATTGATTCCATAAATCCAGATGTACCAATTTTTTGCCTAAAATAATTGCCTGAAGTGGATCCATTCTATGGTTCCATCCAATGTCATCATAATAATACTTTTTAGATGATCCATAATTTCTCAGGGAACATAATCTGTCTTTATAATCATCACTATCGGTTGTAATAACACCCGCATCACCAATAGCACCTAAGTTTTTTCCAGGATACAATGAGTATACTGTCATATCAGCATACATACCAATCATTTGACCGTTTGTTATTGCACCGTGTGCTTGAGATGCATCTTCAATGATCTTACAATTATATTTCTTTGCAATCTCAGATACTTTTAGCATATCTGTAGGATGTCCATACAAATGAACTGGTAGTATAATACAATGATCATACTTATCACGATTATTATCCAAATGTTCTATGAGTAGATCGAGATCCATTTGAAAATAATTATCATGATCAATCAGTGAAATATTAAATTCCCCTTTGACTTGATAGTAAACTGCAAGAGGATCTGCAATGAACGTGTTTGCTGGCATTACAACATCAGTTGTTCCTTCATACAAATTCAATGCTTGTATTGCCATTTTTAAACCATCAGTACCATTGGATACCCCAATAGAATACTTTCTTCCAGTCCACACTGAAAATGCTTCTTCAAAGTTTTTAAGATATGGTCCACAAATATATGCAGAAGAATTAAAAAATTCTTGAATACTTGGATTTACACTATCTTTAATTTGATCCCATTGTTTTACAAGATCATTAAATTTTACTTCCATGAGAACAAATTTTAGTAACGATTTCGGTTAGTTTCTTCTGATCATATGACATCTCAGAAGTTTTGCAATAGTTTAGAAATTCATAAATTGAATTTTTTAGAGGAGAATTTTTATCTTGTTTACTTATAATTTCTCCATCAAATTTTAGTAATTGTTCTGAATCATCCCAGAACAAAAATCCTTTTTCAAATTCAAATAAACACTTCCTAAACTTCTTTCCATATTGCCAACTAGAGTTAATTATACAATCAAATGTATCATAATTCAAGATACCTACAGATGTATCATCTTGAAGTCCACTCTTGTCTCTCCTGTAATTCACCCAAGTTATATTTTCTGGAGAAACATTATCAAAAATATATTGAATAATACTTACGTCGTGAGAAGATAAATCCCATCGTGCATCTACATCATTCCTAACTGGACCAAAATTGAGACGATTCATTTCAATGGATTTAATCTCACCAAAATAATCTTTCAAATACAACTCTTTAATTAATTTTACATCCTCATTGAATGTAAAAATCCAATCAACAAACAATCTAGCATTATTTTGTTCTGACAAATTGTAGAGGTATTTTACATCTTGATTGTTTAAGCAAAGTGGTTTTTCACAAAATACATGAACTTGTTTCTTTAGAAAGAATTCTACAACTTTTCTATGATATTTTGCAGGGACAACTACAAAGGCACAATCGACATCATAATCATAATACTTACTGTCAATAACCTCATCTACACCATCAATATTCTGTCCAGCAAGTAATGGATCACATATTTTTATTTGAGTAATTTCCGAAACTTGTTTTAAATTTTTATAAATTATTTTTCCCCAATATCCAAAACCAATCAATGCTACTTTCATCTTGCAGGATTTCCTTTTACTATAGATCCAGATGGTACATCTTTAGTTACAACTGATCCAGCACCAATTATAACATCATCTCCAATATTGACAGGGAGTATTGTTGCATTTGATCCAATACGAACCCTATTTCCTATTGTTGTAGTTCTCATTATCCAATCACCTTCATGATGAGTCTTTCCATCAAAAAGATCATTAATAAACATTACACCATGACCAATAAAACAATCTTCACCAATTACAACTCCCTCACAAATAAAACTATGACTCTGGATTCTTGTCAAATCTCCAATCTTTGTATTCTTTTGTATTTCTACAAAAGGTCCAACAAAAACATCTTTACCAAACGTACATCCATAGATGTTTACTAAATTTGGATGTGGAACTATAGGATCATTCATTCTTCGAAAATATAATTTTTAACAAATTCCTGATTGACTCTCACAAGATAAGCGGCATTATCTTGGAATCCAAAAGTAATTAGATAATCATCACCATACTCACACATACCAACGGCAAATTCAATCTCACCTTCTAAGAAAGAAAATCGTCTTGATACCTTTACAATATTCCAGTTTTTATCCCAAACAATGAATCTGTGGCGATATGTTCCATCTTTTCTGCCAGCAACACTCTTGAACAAAAATGTCTCGTGGTTAAGTGCTAGTCGATATTCGCCAAAAGGAATTACTTGCGATCCTCCACGAAGATCAATACAACCAAGATCTCTAAAATTAGTTACTACTACTTGAGTTGTTTTCCCAGTATTAATATCATACTTTACAACTTCAGTTCCGTTTGTCCACTTCACAAAGTGGTATGGCATATCAAGAATTGGCATCCAATTCTTTTCGCAATAAGAACCATTGTCTCCTGGTGTGGGAATACGATGTTGACTAAGTTCCTTTACCTTACCATCATTAATTTCAATCTCACATAGTTCCATGCGACCAGTACCGATAGTGTCTAAGTCGCGTCGAACACCACAGGTATAGAGTTTTCCTTCCCACCTAAAAATACGAGCATCTTCAAGACCAACAAACTCCCAAAGTTCTTTGTCAGGATGTTTTGATGTATCAATGTGAGTGTGCCACTTAAGTCTCATATCCCTATCAAGTTCTCCAATCACATTCCAGGTACGAAGACGAAGGTCATCTTCGGGATGAATATAAACAAGTGGTCCCCAGTGGTGTTCAAAAATATTTTTTTCAGAATGATATAAAGTGTAATTAATGTTTCTGAGGTTAACAAGAATCCTACCATTATCATTGTAAATGGAAGGATTAGTAATTGCAGGTCCTTTCAAATCTGATGATGGAATGATCAAAGGATGAATTGATCCTCCATTTTCTAAAGCAAGTTTTACAAAATTTTCAGACATTTAATACTCTCAGATAATAAATTTTCAACGATCATTTGCATAATGTGATCTTACTCCATTAGCAAGAACATAATGAAAAAAGATTTGATGATAATAAAGTTCTTCTTTTTTAAATATATTCCAGAACTTTTTTTTACCTGGCATTGGATCTCTCCAATGTGGTCTTTCACACCCCTTATATATCATACCATCCCCAGGTGATAAAATGGCAGAATAATTTTTTCCAGTTATACCATCATAGTCTGGAGTCTTAATCCATATAGGCCATGGTTTTTTAAGATTTGTACTGACATGAACTGTGACGGATATTTCACAAGCATCTCTGTCACAATGTATTTTCAATTCTTGTCCTGGAAAATAATAACGATCATAATAATAAGTATTATACAACTTATCACCAATAATTTCTTCAAGTTTTAAACGAATTCTGGAATGAATAGATCTATATTGAGGATGTGAATAAACTGCAAGAGATCCTTCGACTTGAGATTCTAATGGAATGTGATTGAACTGATCTTTACCTCTTCCCCAATAGTTAATCTGTCCCCTTTCCGATGGCACTGGTCTAAAAAGTTCTTTAGGATCCCATAAATTTCTAACTATAAGATATCCATTTTTATCAAATTTTTTATTTTTTGTTTTTGAAGTACCACTATTATTTTTTTCTGCCAGATTTACATCTTGTAAAGTCATACGTTCTGCCATATTATTTCCACCTTGGTCCAACTACCCATCCAACAAGAGACTTACGAATTCCTTTTGTAACTTTAAGTACACGGTGTTGTGTACGAGAATCAAAAACAATTATGGTGCCCCGTTTTCTTGGTGCAAAATATGACTTTCCATCTTCAGCAAGAAGTTGAAGATTTCCACCCTCATAGTCTTCTGGATTAGACAGTTGAAGAACAAAAGAAAGTTTTCTTACTAATTCTAAATTTTCATTAACAAAATCTTGTGCTCTTCCTTCATGATGATTACCAACACTTACTGGTTTATAGTGACATGAAATTCCAGCATCATTATGCCATCCATAAAATTCACCAACGCCATACTTTGTGAATTGCATATTTTCTCCATCAACATTACGGATGTCATACAGAAAATTTTCACGATTTGCTCTTTCGACATAGTGCCAAACAAATCCCGCACTCCAATGAGTTGTTGGAATCCAAGCATTTTTAGAATTTCGTTTGTCTTTATTAAGAGCATCTCCATGCAACCTAGAGTCTCCCATCCGTTCCCCATAGTTTTGTACAAGATCTTTTTCAAGTATATCTACTACACTTTCTGGAAGATCAGTATGATACCAAATACTTTGAAATGCCAAAAACCACACCAATTCTTTTTCGAGTTTAATGCAAACTTTTCATTTTGTCAAGACTTGACACGAATCAAAAATGTCAGTAGACTAGGTTTGTCCCGGTTAAAGATACATAGTAATTATATAAAGAATACTATGAGTTCATTTGTTAAAAAAGGTTGGCATTATATTCCCAACATTATTACTAAAGAAGAAGCAATACAAATCAAGTATCAAAATCTAATAGGTGCCGTAAGAGATCTTGGTAGTCTTAAAACTCATTACGATCCTGAGAGAGGAAATGTTTTGACTTGTTATGCTCCACCTTCTTCTACTTTTGTGATGAAAAGAATTAAACCAATCTTAGAAGAAGCACTTGAAGAAGAACTCATTCCAACTTATTGGTTTACAACAACGTATCACAATAAAGGATGGATGAATTGTCACACGGATAGACCCTCCTGTGAGGTCTCAGTGACGATGAATATCTCTGGTGATGCACAATGGCCAATTAAACTCAAAGACCTTACAGGGAAGCGTAGAGAGGTTGTAACTCCTGCTGGTGATGGTCTTGCATATCTTGGAACTATTGTGCCTCATTGGAGATCACCATTGAGAACTCATGAGAACGATAGGTTTATGCAATTGTTTCTTCACTTTGTAAGAAAAAACGGTCAGTATGCTGATTATGCATACGACCGTAATCAAAAGTGCTTTGATTTACTCACCAGGTAACTCTGGTTCAGGAAGAGGTGGTAGAGGATCATTGATCATTTGAAAAGATCTTACCTCATTAAAGTTACTTGTAAGTTCTTGTAATTGAGAATCACTTTCTAATGAACTTGGAAGATTAGGATAAGAAGTTGGAAATCCCACATTGTTTGGAAGTTCTCTGAGTTCTTGTCTCCAAGTTATAAATTCTGTCGATAAAGCAACATTAGTTTCCTGTGATTTGATCACTAACCAATCAGTACTCTCAAGCATCTTATCACGATTGACTCTGAGAATATCATATCTGCTATTCTGTTGTCTGGTATCATAAGTAGAGATCTCTGAATCCCATTGTGCCTGAGAGAGTGTTGTTAATCCAACAGACTCTGTAACCACATAAGGTTCATTATATTTTACATCAAATGCAACTCTTTCCCTTGTTTCTCCACTAGGAACACCAGTTGGTTCCAGTATATTTTCATCATATTCTATTCTAGTAGTTTCAATACCTACAATATTATTTGCATTTAACCAGAGTTCTAATTGATTTTCTAGTGGTAACTCATTATCTTCTTCATCTGTTGCATATTGACCATATTCTAGATATGTAACTCTTATTTGTTTTTCAAGATTCTCTGGAACATGGGACAGCATAAAGGGAATATTGTTCTCATCTTCCAATCTATATTGAACATCCAAATGCTCAATCTTAGGCATCATCAATCCAAATCGAGTATCAGTTGCCCACTTCCCATTATCACGATTCAAATAATAATGCTTAAGTAATTGAGTCATATTCCTAATAAACTTCTATACCATATTTATCGGCAATTTCTTTATCAACTTCTTCTTTTGTCTTAAATCCTTGAACTCTCATCCAAGTCACCATTGCATAACGATTTCCAGAAATAACTGGTTCAACGGTATGTGTATACCATCTTGACGATGGGAAGCACACAAGCAAACCTGGTTCTGGTTTAATCTTGATTCTTAAATCTGGGAATGAAAAGTATCCACCTTCAAAATCATCATTCAAGAAAAGAACCATTGACAAATCTCTATCAATTGTCTTCTTCCATAACTTAGTTCCGTCTGGATTCGTCCACAGACCTTCTCCATCATTATGAGGTTTATAGTGACCGCCAGGAGAATAACAAAGAAGTTGTGGTGGTTCACAATCCCTAATCTTAAATCCATAAAATGGATTGATGACATGTTCAACAATATTTTTCATCAATTCTTCAATCTGAGGAAGAATATTTCCAAAATCTGCACACTCAACATTCCTTACATTCTTATCAATTTTGGAATGTCTTTCTCTGGTTTCGTCACTTTTCTCTGCATCAAAAACTCCCATTGGTTCTTTATGGGCAGTTCTCATATGGTCAGTTAAAAGTTTCAATCCATCACCAGTTACAACTTTAGGTTGAATCAAAACATTAGCAAGAATATCATTCATACTGAAATTTTATATGTGATTTATTTAGTGTTAGTTGGTGACTGCTATTATAGCATCTCTTTCTTCAGATAATTTATTGCTTGGTGTTGACAAAGTTTCATTGGAGAAATCTAAACGGTCAACGGTACTAACATCACCCGATTCTACTCCGCCACCAAAGTAACCATGATAATCAGATGCGGTTGCTGCTGCTCCTCTTCTTGTTCCAGATAGATTATTACCCGGTAATGACCAGGTTTCATTAGAGAACTCTATGCGATATACTCTTGAAGTAAAAGGAATACTACCACCACCAAAGTAACCATAAGAATTATTTGAGAGTCCACTGCTCCATGCTTTTGCTTCAGGTAAGTTATTACCTGGTGCTGATATAGTTTCATTGGATAAATCAATGCGGTCTACTGTTGCTACCGACGAGACAGCCGATGGTGGTGGTGTATAACCACCACCAAAATATCCATAAGAAGTAGATGATACTGCTGATAAATAATCTCTTTCTTGTGATATAACATTATCTGGTGTTGACACGGTTTCATTGGAGAAATCAATACGTTCTACTATTGACGTTCTAGTTCGAGTACCACCACTCCAACTGCCGCCACCAGCAAAGAAACCATAAGAACTATTTGAGACTGCTGCCAATCCGTTTCTTGCTGCAGATAGACTACTACCTGGTAATGCTGTAAAAGTCTCACTATTGAAATTAATACGGACTGTTGTTGAAGTCACATTTGATAAATCTCTATCTCCACCAGAAAAGTAACCATAAGAAGTGGTTGATACTGCTGCTGATTCACTTCTTACTACAGGTAAGTTATTACCTGGTGTTGATGTAGCATCATTGGAGAAATCAATACGGTCTACTGTTGCAATTACATAAGGTGGTCCAGCTGGACCTGCGCCGCCAGCATAATATCCATAAGAATTATAATTTGCACGAGTAGATGATGCTCCACCGGAGAGTGCTGCTAAACTATGTCTTGCTACAGATAAACTATAGTATACTGCTGGAAATGGTGAAAATGTTTCAGTGGAGAAATCGAGACGGTTCATGGTAGCAAAAGTAATATTACTACGAGGTCCCACTTGAAATCCACCACCAAAGTAACCATAAGAACTACTTGAAGTTGCTGCTAAACGTTCTCTTGCCTGGGGAGGGAATGTTGGTATTGCTGAATCTATGCTTTCATTAGAGAAATCAATACGGTTTAATGTTGATGAGTATGGTTCAGGTCCAGGACCTCCACCAGTAAAATAACCATAAGAACTACTTGAAGTTGCCCCCATCATATCTCTTGCTGCAGGTAAGTTATTACCTGGTGCTGATGTAGTTTCAGTAGTAAAATCAATACGGTCTATTGTTGCAACATAAGGTGGTGTATAACCACCACCAAAGTATCCATAAGAAGTGGATGATACTGCTGATAAACGAGATCTTGCTTCAGGTAAGTTATTACCTGGTGCTGATATAGTTTCATTGGAGAAATCAATGCGGTCTACTGTTGCTACAGTAGTTGGAGTGACTGGATTCGATATACCACCACCAAAGTACCCATAAGAAGTGGATGATACTGCTGCTAAACTATGCCTTACTGCAGGTAGATTATTACCTGGTAATGATATAGTTTCACTGGAGAAATCAATACGTTCTACTTTTGAATAATGAGTAGCTGGTGGAGTACTATATCCACCACCAAAGTAACCATAAGAATTATTTGAGGTTCCTGCTAGAAGATATGATGCAGTTATTAAATTATTTCCCGTTAATGATATAGTTTCATTGGAGAAATCAACACGATCTATTGTTGAACGAGAAAAAGCACTATATCCACCACCAAAGTAACCATAAGCCCCACTTTCTGGCCAACTGGCAAAATTCCCATCATTTACATTCTGAACCTGAAGTTTCCTGACTTCCTGAAGAGAAAATACTGCCATCAGAGACCAAAAATAGAATAACTCTGAGTTCTCTTTTTCCAGAACTCCATGTGTTTGTATTTATTCAAAACATACTCACTCAAGAACTTTGTATTGTCTCGGTGTATCTTTTCAACACTACTTCTAACCGTGTGCATATTCTCTAAACCATAGACATTATCATTCTCCTCTTGCTTTGGTTTTACTTTATCAAAACTATGAATGAATCTTGGTAGTTCTAAAAAATCATAGATTCTGTTAAGTTGTTGTTGAGGATCTCTTACCAGATCATCATAGTCAACCAATAAAAGATACTTATCATATCCTTTTCTAAATGCTTCTGAGAGTGCATGATAACATAATCCAATACTACCTCGGGATGACATTAGATAGTCAGCACGATTATCATTTGATACAGTAATTCCGTTCCCAATCAAACGCTCATCAACAAAAGATCTTGTACTTGACTTTTGAATCAAATATAAAAATGAAGTTATAATATCATGAATATCTCTGACGGGGCAGATGATCTTTGGTTCCTTTGTGATATAATCTTGTATATGTTCTATCTGATTTACCCACCCTCTTGACTTATCTACAATAATATTCTGTGGGGTGTTACAGTAATAATTCTCTGGAATAGACGATAGGACTTTATGTGCTCCTTCTGGGTTTGGGTGTGCCTTATATTGCTCTGAGTCTTTTAGTAGATACTCTTCCGTATAATGTATTGTATCCAACAACGGTGAGTTAGTGGATGCATGTATCTCTGGATTCTGATTAAGTAGTGCCGTTAATAAAGTCGAACCTGATCTTGGAAGACCAGACATAAAATAAAATTGTTTCATAATTTAATTCGGAGTACCTATATTGGAGAAATTCGTTGCTGCGGGTAAGTTGTTAGTTGTATCACTAACAGACTCAGTAGAAAAATCTAATCTAAATATATTCGAAGTTGAAGTTGGAGTGTTTCCACCACAAATATATCCATAGTGCATATCCGGTAATGCATTTGCAGCACTAACAGTAATTGGTAAATTATTTCCTGGTGTGCTAACATTTTCTGTAGCAAATTCCATTTTATATACTGTGTTAATATATGGAAAACTACCACCACATACATATCCATTTAAATTATTTTGCACTGCTGCACGACCATCACATGTTGCAGGACCTATTGAACCAATTATGGAAACAGTTTCACTTATAAAATCAAGTCTTGATATGGTACTAAACCAATCATCTCCTGGAGCATCATAATAATATCCACCCATAGTATAACCATATGATTGGGTAGAAAAATTTTGACGATATCTACCTTTTTCTGGCATAACAGTCGGAATATCAGAAAAAACTTCTGAGGAAAATTCCAGTCTACGTACACTACTGTATTCTAGACTTGGCGGATAAAACCCCCCAACTTGGTATCCATAATTACTATTTTTAATATTTGATGAGATATAGTTCATTGCAACTGGTAGAAATTCTCCCATACTAATAAGAGATTCACTTGAGAAATCAAGTTTTTCTGCATCTGTGCTCACCGGAATTTTACCGGCAAAGTAACCATAATTATTATTAGAAATTACTCCTGCACCAGACTGAATACTTCCAGGACTAGATGCTGAAGTATCTGCCGCAGTTTCAGTTGTAAAATCAAGTCTCATGTATGCTGTAATGGTGCTAATATATCCATAAGTCTTATATCCTTTTCCACGAGCAACTGATGTTCCACCGGAAACTGCTGCGGCGCTGCTAGTTGCGATTGGTAAACCATTTCCAGGATTACTTATAGTTTCATTAGAAAAGTCAAGACGAAATATAGTGGGTACAATTGTAGGAATTTGTCCACCCATA
>Ga0208162_1000102_pt1 | contig 42212 bp, 60 predicted proteins | sample CB_VirMetaG_4_FD_184539 | JGI IMG/M metagenome (GOLD analysis project Ga0208162, IMG submission 184539) | Freshwater to marine saline gradient viral communities from Chesapeake Bay - CB_1508_1M Viral MetaG (SPAdes) (version 4) | ecosystem: Environmental > Aquatic > Marine > Coastal | place: USA... | reverse complement strand
TGGGATGATGTTTTTGCAACTAATGGAACAATAGACACATCAGACAAAAGACGTAAAGACAATATAAAAGATACAAGTCTTGGTCTTGATTTTGTTAATAAACTTAAACCAAAAGAATATAAGTGGAAAGATTATACAGATGAAGAAGGTGTATCTAAAAAGTTTACAAGAAAACATCAAGGTTTATTAGCACAAGATGTTGAGCAAACTATTAAAGACATTGGACTAACTAATAATGACTTTGCTGGAATAGTGTATGATAAAGAATCAGATATTTACGGATTAAGATATACACAACTTATAGCACCATTAATTAAATCAATACAAGAATTAACTGCAAGAGTAAAAGAATTAGAATCTAAATAACAAACAAGGAGTCAATAATGGCAAAAAAAGAAAAGAAGCCAGTCTTGAACCTAGATGATAAAGAGTATATCATTGAGGATATGACTGATGAGCAAAAGATGATGGTAAATCATATTAACGACATTCAGAACAAACAGAACAGCAATCAGTTTATGGCTGACCAGTTATCTGTTGGTAAGGAAGCGTTCATTAATATGCTTAGAGAATCATTAGCTAAACCTGAAGGGGTAGAAGTAGCTTAATGTTGATTCGAAGGTGTGCTCAGGGTCATGATATTAAGGTATACAGGAATACTACTCCCGGTGCTACTCGTACAAAGAGTTACCCAGATGGTACAACTGAGACCCTGACATACCCTTCATCATATAAATACTTCTTAACTATAGATGGCGAAGTAGAAAGAAGAAGTAATAGTTGGGAAACAATAGAAGAATTATATGTTAGTAAGTGTGAAGATAAACATACCACTAGTAATGGTAGGGTGATTATCGGTAAGCATAAACTAGTAAACCATGTAATAACAAAATTATGAAAAACCCTTTAGCAACATTAGTATCTTGGCAAACAAGAACAGGTCAATTAGATGGATGGACTTCTTACCATATTGGAGCAGGCGCATTCTTTTGCAAGATATTTCAATGGTGTGGATTTAGCGATTTATGGTGTGTTCTTGGAGTATTGATACTTGGTATCGCTTGGGAGATTTTCGAGTGGATTATAGAGAATTACAAGCCTTACGGGACTAAAGAAAAGTGGGCTTATAATACTTTATCAGATATATTTGTAGAGACAGCAATGGCTTTATGGATGGTAATATAGGAAAATAAAATGTCTTTATATAAGTATACAGAGAAAGAAGCGGCTAATCTATTAATAGGTCAAAATGGCTTTGATGTAATAGCTGAACACAATACTACTGTTGTTAATCCAGATACTGGTTCTTGGATTGCAATACAAGCTTTAGGAAAAGACTCTAGTGGTACTACTGAGTTTTTAAAAATAAAAGTTACTTCTAATGTTGGAGACAATATAGATGCTTTTGTTAATTTAATACCCGGTGAAATACTATATGGTAACTTTAATGGTATAGTAAATCACACAGACTCAACAGCAGTATGCATAGCTTACAGAGGATAAGAAGAACCGAAAGGTTAAAGAATAGATTCAGGAATGCAAACAAGAAAACTGGAGCATGGTCATGGATAAAAGAAAAAATAAAAAAGATTTTAAAATTAAAAAACTAAAAACAGGAGACTTTGAAGTTGTTTATGATACGAGTTATAATATTAATATTTACTACACTTATGTTAAGTAGTTGTTCAAACGGTTGGACGGTTATGGGGATTGATGCAGATATGGAAAATCCAATGTATACATTTGTTGAGGTGGTAGACCAAGATTCTACATCACATTTTTACTCAGATAATATAAGGCTTAATAGAGATATGTGGTGTTTTACCCACAACAGATGGGAAATAGTTAAGAGGAAATGAGTGAAGATGTCAAAACAGCTAGGAGTTATAGAGGTAGTGTTGTGGATGACAATGCTGTTGTCAGTATTAACCTTAAGTGGTTTGGGCAAATTCTTATTCTTGTGGGGACTCTCGTCTATGGTTACTATAGGATTGAGACTAGATTGGGTACACTTGAAACTAGCCTTGCTGATGCAGATAAACGCATTGGGAATTTACTTGATAAACATATCGTGGAAGAAAGGATTGAACGAGAAGAGTTGGCAGAGAAAGTAAAATTTTACGAAAAAGAAATAAACATCAATCCCTTGGGTTGGGGTAAAAAGCGGAGGAAGTAATGGACATGATGGCAATATATGGCGAAGCAGGAATGATAGGTATATGTGGAGCATTGCTTGTTTATTTAGTTATGTCATTGTCAAAGAAGTCAGAGTCTCAGCAAGAGTCTTTGAAAGAATTAGAGGTAGAGAACAAAGGTCAATCTGAAAGTATTAACAATATGGAAGGAATGATAATCAAATTAATTAGTAGATGGAATGAGTCAGACGCTGTAAGAGATAGAAGGTATGAACAGATGATGGAGGCAGTATCAGATTTAGAAAAACAACTATCACGAATGGATGGTATTATGTCACGAATGAACGGCAATGGGAGACATTAATGGATAGTTTAAAAGTTTCTGTAGGTAGTGTAGGTAGTGGTGCTTTACTCTTTATGGATTTACTACCATACGTATTAGGTATTATAATTGGAATAATGAATATAATATATTTATATTATAAAATTAAAAAAACAAAGGAATCATAATGGATATTAAAACAATGTTAATTAAGTTGGCTGAAGAGCAAGCTGAAATAGTACAAGAGCAGGCAATAGGTCACATAGCATCAGATGATTTTTCTGATAGAATGGCTGAGATGTTAAACGATAAAATCAATATACCTTTTGTTAAGGAAGAAAAAGAAGGGAAGATGTTTAAAGAATTAGTAGAAGTTATCCAAGACTTAGTTATTGGATTAATGAAGGGTAAGTAGTATGCCTGTCAAGAAAGACCCTAGATTAAAAAGAGCTGGAGTATCTGGATTTAACAAGCCTAAGCGTACCCCGGGACATCCTAAGAAAAGTCATATTGTTGTGGCTAAGGAAGGGTCTAAGATTAAAACAATTAGGTTTGGTCAGAAGGGTGCTAGTACAGCAGGTAAACCAAAAGCTGGTGAATCCAGAAGAATGAAAATGAAAAGAAAGTCGTTCAAAGCAAGACATGGTAAGAATATAGCTAAGGGTAAAATGTCTGCTGCTTATTGGGCGGATAAGGTGAAGTGGTAATATGAATAAAAAAGTTAAAGCTCCTGCCGGTTATCATTGGATGAAGTCAGGTAAGGGTCTTAAATTAATGAAGCATAGTGGTGCATTTAAACCTCACAAGGGTGCTAGCCTTACTGCTGGGTTCAAAGTACAAATGAAACACTCTAAGCCTAAAAAGAAATAATGGCGTCAGCTACAAAAACAAAACCAGCATTATGGAAACGAATTGTTTCTTCTGTTAAGTCTGGTACTAAAGGTGGAAGAAAAGGACAATGGTCTGCACGTAAAGCTCAACTAGCTACTGCAAGATATAAAAAAGCAGGTGGTGGATATAAAGGAGCTAAGTCATCTAGTAATAGTTTGACTAAGTGGGGCAAGCAGAAGTGGGACTATGTTAGTAAAGGTGATAAGAAAAAACCTAAGAAGAAACGTGGTCGTTACTTACCTGAGTCAGTTAGAAAAAGCCTCAGTCCTTCTCAAAAAGCAAGTACTAACAGAGCTAAGAAAAGAGCTACTGCAAAGGGAAAGCAAAAAGCTAAATATAGTAAATCAGTTGCAAAGAAAGTAAGGAGAGCATAATGCCTAGGTTTGGTAGGACAAGTAAAAAAAGATTAGAAGGTGTAGATACTAGACTAGTTGATGTTCTTAATGAGCTTATTAAAATTATGGATGTTACTATAATAGAAGGTTTACGTACAGGCGAAAGACAGAAAGAGTTGTTAAAGAAAGGGGCTACTAAAGTTAAGTACTCTAAGCACATGGAAGGTAAAGCTGTAGACCTAGCTCCTTATCCTATAGACTGGAAGAATAGAGATGGGTTTCATTATATGGGTGGAATGATTAGAGGGATAGCTAAACAACTTAATGTTAAGGTTCGTTGGGGTGGAGACTGGGACTCTGACGGAGATGTTAAAGATAATGGATTCGATGACTTGGTACATGTGGAGATACTTGATTAATGCCTAAACAACTATATACTATAAATAAATTTGACGCTGGAATAAATACAGTTAAAGATGCAAGAGATTTATCTGAACCAGAGTCAAGTTCTATAACTAATATGGCAGTTGATGCACAGGGAAAAATAAAATCTGCAGGTAGTTTAGTTCAACAGAAAGCTAACCCATCTGATGTAAGTGGTAGTGTTCTTCCAACTTTTATATCAAAACATACTGCAAGGCTAGAAATAGGAACAAGTGCTCCCGGAACTTCAACCGGAAGACTTAGTCTTGGTGGAGGTTATAACTTTTCGTACTTTGAATCAGACCATAGTATATTTGACGACTTTTCAAATATTGGAAGTGAATATACAGTTGGGGTTGCTAGTGGAAATGTAAGTTTTAAAAATCCTCAAAACACACCTGTAGATGGAGTAGCTACATTAAGCTCTTCTGCTATTCCCGGTGCTGGTTCGACAGAGTAAAGTATGGCTTTATCTATAGACCCATCAAAACAATATATAAAGTACGAAGGTGATGCTGATTACTGGACTGCAGTAGCAGGAATTAAAATAGGCGACATTGTAAGAGTTTCGGGAAGCCTTCTCAATGATGGTACTTACAAGTGTTCTGGATTTATTACCAAGAGTAGTGACCATTATATGATGTTAATTGGCAAACCTATTGTAGACGAAACAGCTTTTACAGTTAATACAGATGCTGGGTATTCTAATACAAATACAACTATTAGTGTTGTTGATAGTGAAGATATAAGAGTAGGTCAAACTGTTACAGGTACAGGAATCCCAAGTGGAACAGTAATTAATTCAGTTACTGGAACTGAAGGAGTTAATGTAAGTGCTATTGTTATTTCTCAAGCAGTTACAGGTTTAGGAGGTTTAGTCGGTTCAGGTGCTACATTAACGTTTACAAGTTCTCCCGATGGAGCTTCAACTGAAGTAAGAATTAACGTTAAAAGGTCAAATGGTGATAGGTTGTGTGCTTTTGGAGATGCTGCGACAAACACTATAGATATTTGGTCTTTTAATAACACTAGTAATTCTCAAAATACTGATGACGGATGGGGAAATGCAGAAATAAATCCTACATTAATTTCTCCAGCAAGTGAATTTGTTTCTACTTCGCAATTTATATTTAGTTTTTCAGATGAAGTTTTAAGAATTACAGATACAAACCCAGAAAACCTTTCGATATTAAAATGGTATGGGTATATACAGACAAATCAATTTTCTTCAGCAAATGATTCTGTTTCTTTAGCTTTTAATGGTTGGTATGAACATCCTGCTTATTTAACTCCTCCTGTAAAAATAGCTTTAATTGGTTCGAATCAAAATACTATAGGTACAGACACTCACTATAACACATTAAATGGTATAGTAGAAAATCTAGTTGGAGGCGTTATTCAAACAGCAGAAGATGTAGACGCAGTTACTGAAAATTCTATATTATTTGACACAGCTAGCGGTGGAAGAAATGCTAATCACTTTTTTGAAGTTGGTCAAGTGTATTCAATTTTAACAACCTCGTCTGAAAAACCAGAATGTTTAATGGTTAGGAGGGGGGCTGAAGGTAGAAGTAATTCAACACCTGTAAAAGTATATCGTGGCTATGGAGGTACTCCAGATGTCCAAATAGGTAATGATAGTGGAGCTATTTATAAAAGAGGATTAGGTTGGAACATAGGAGTTATAGAAGGAAGCGGAGAGGGAGGTTGGGGAGCTAAATCTTATGAGTTTTGGCAAACATTTATTTACGATGAAAATCAAGAAAGTCTTCCTAGTAAATATACAACTAGAGTATTGGCAACTACAAGTGAAAACAAATCTTTAAAATGTACTGTTTATGCAGATAGATTTTATTCAGGTAGAATAACCGGAGGTAGAATATACATAAGAGAATTTGGAAGTACAGATGATTTAATTTTATTTGCTGATATAGATATAGCCCTTGGAGCTAGAATGACACTTGATGGCGAGTATACTCCTTGGGTTAAAAGAGTTGATTCAGATGTAAATGATAGTCAAAATTCTGGATACTATTCCGCTACTAGTGCATCAGAAGGTTTAAGGTCTGTTAATCCTAACTTCGACACCTTTAAAAGTATTAATGGTTATTCTCACGATGTAAAATTTAATTCAATAGGTGCAGAAAAAGAATTTTATAAGACTTCTGTCATAGCAAATAGAAGGCATTTTATAGCTAATGTATCATTAAAAGATAAGAGCAATTCTAAGATTGTTTACGGTGATAGGATTATGTTTAGCGAATTAGGTAAGTTTGATACATTTGTAGAAACAAATTTTATAGACGTTTCTAGAGGAGACTATGGAAAATACACAGCTTTAGAATCTTTTGCTGATAAGCTTTTAGCTTTTAAACATAACACCACACATATATTAAATATATCTAGCCCAACTCCTTCAGGTTGGTTTTTAGAAGAAAGCATAAAAAACTCTGGGGTTTCTTTTCATTATAGTATTGTAAAAACTGAACTTGGAGTTGTATGGGCAAATGAAAAAGGATGTTTTATTTATAATGGAGCTGATACGGTAGACTTAACTAAAAACAAATTAGGTATATTCGAGTCTACTAATTCTAATATACCAGTTTGGTCTGACTTTGCAAATGGAAGTTCACATTTTAAAGATATTATGTGCGGATATGACGATATAAGTAATCAATTAATTGTAATGAGGTCTCCTTCAGATTTAAGTACAAATAGTAATCAATGTTTTATATATAATTTTGATACTAGTGCTTGGACATATAATACAAATTTATTTACAGATAGTCACTACTATACTAACTTTGCTAAAGATTGGAACAATAGTTTAATTATAGGACATGAAGAGTCAGCTACGGTAGTTGAGTTTTTAAAGTACAGAGCAAACATTAGTGCTCAAAGTAATCAATCTATAATAACTAGAGATATAGATTTTGGTAATGCAGGATTAGTTAAAAAAATATACAAGGTTGTAATAACTTACAAGTCAAGTGTAGACCAACTAACTCCTTTAGAGTTTGCAATAAATGGTACTGGTAGCTTCTCTGATTTTTCTACAGGTTCAAATGTAACACCTGCAGGTAATGACTCTGGAGATTTAGATGCTGTGTCTACTTGGGATGTAGGAGTTTTTAAGGCAGACAGTATAGTTAGTTGCCAAAGCATACAGTTTAAAATTGTTTTACCTGACTCTGGTACTTTTGAAGTTAATGATATAACTATTCAATATAGAACTTTAAAAAGCAAGGAAGTTTCTTAATGAGAAATCACTCTAAGTTCTTAACAAATAAAAAACAAGATGCTTTATATTCTAACGAAGAAATGCATTTAGGTAATATGATTGAAGGTCAAGTATCTATATCAAACAATAAAAGCTCTAGCCCTAGTTTAAATCTTAAAAAAAATAATTTACTATATAAAGTTTACTTAACTCCAGATGGAAACAGATTTGTAGATAGAAAACTAACTACTAATATCTTAGAGTATACAAATACATTCATAGACTATAGAATATATAAACATAATTTTTCTGATAATATCTCAACTACAGAGCATTTTATACCTTGGCAGGGAACAGGAGAACAAACAGGAATGAATGATGCTACATCAACTCTTCTTGTTCCATTTAAAATGACTTGTCATAAAATATTATTTAGACCAGAATCATTTGATACACCTACTGCCAACTTTACTTTTAAAATTAAAAGACAAGATAATGGTGACGCAGATGTAGATGAAGTTGCTAGTTTTACATATACAGATACATTTGTAGATAATACAACAATAGAAATTAAAACATCTGATTTTAACAATACACCTGTTGTGGACGTAGGAGCTAAAGCTTCAATAAGCATACAAGCAGCTCCTAACCCTCACGGTTCATCAAAAAATTATTATATAACCTCTGTATGGAGAACTGAAGTAACAATATAAAGGACAATCATGTACGATAAAAAGAAAACAATTAAAGGATATATGGGTGGAGGTTACATGAAGCCTATGGGTTATCAAACAGGTGGCTATATACCCGGACTATCTAGAGCTAGATATTTAACAGGTTTAGATAGAGACAAAAGAATAGCTCAAGAAGAATTTAATAAACAAGCAGAGAAGTTATCTAAAGAACAGTTTTGGAGGGGACTAGCTGGTAAAGCAGGTAGTTTTGGAGGTAGCTTGCTTGGAGCGGCACTAGCCGCACCTACTGGTGGAATGTCTGTGCTTGCTGGTAAAGCACTTGGAACTGCTATAGGTAGGGGAGCTGGTGAATTAGTAGGTGGTTCTCTTGTAGATGCTGGAAACATTAAACAATCTTCTACTGGTTTATATAAAGATGACTTTGATTACCTGAGAAAACAAGGTAGAAAAACTGAAGACTTAGGTAGTTTAGCTAAACGCTCTATTGGAGAAGGTGCGGCTACTTATGCTGGTGGAAAGCTTAATGAATTTCTTGATGCTCGTATGGCAGAAGCAAAAATAGATAGAAAGGTTTTTGACCCATCTACTGATGGAGCTATAATTCCAGAGCAATCAGATTTTTTAGTTGACAATGGCTCATCTACAGATAAAGCTTTTAATGAACTAAGAGCTCGTGAAAGTGTTTCAAGAGATGAACTTTATGAAACCCTTGAGTCTAACCCTATGATGTCTTATGAAGAAAGTCTTAGAGGTTCAGATAGACTAGGTAGGTTAAACACTACAATAGCAGATATTAATGAATCAGAAGCATTAAGAAATCAAGCTAGTTCTAGAAGTCTTAATAGCTTTATAAAAGAATTTGGAGATATTCCAAGTGCACAAAAATATAGAGACAGAGCTTCAAGCTTTGCAGACATAATACAAAGACTTGAGTCTGAGCTTGAACCTGCTACAGGAGAACAAAGACCTTTAGCTTCTTTACAAACTTTATTACAACAATACCCAGAGCAATCTTCTCTATCTGGAGACTCTAGTAATTTAGATTTTATGGAAGCTGCTCAAAGAAGATTAAGAGGTTATAAAAATGGTGGTCAAATAGAGGAATATGGACATGGTGGATTAATAGATATGAACCCATTTAGTAGGAGGATTTTGTAATGCCAGATACAGTACCAGCAATGTTAGAACCCGGTGAATTTGTTATACGTAAAGATGCCGCAGAAAAAATAGGAATGGATAAGTTAAATATGTTAAACAATGCAGATAGATTGGAAAGTGGTCACTCAGCTATTGATGAACTAATAGCACTTAGTACGCTTAGTGGCTCACAACAAATGATGGGTGGTGGCAATGTAAAGAAGATGCCTCAGTCTGGTTACATGCAAGATGGTGGTAGTGTAGATGACCCGTTAGAGATAGACGCTAGGCAGAGAATGGGTACTCAACAAGCCATGGGTAACATAGGTATGATGGATAATATGAGCGATAAGGGCATATTAAGCGGCTTGTCTAAGATGCAAAGAGACATTGAACTACTAAAAATGATGGAAAGTAAGTATCCTAACCCTAAAAGTATGCGAGAATATAGAGGTATGAAGGAAGATTCTGGCGATATAATGAATATGGATGAAATGATAGAAGCTTTAAGTAGAGCGGCTGGTGCTACTCAAAATAAATTTAAGATACCTGAATATAATGATGGTGGTTCAACTTACACCTATGGCTCAGGTCAAACAAGTATGCCTAGTATTGCAGATGTTTATGAAGCGGCTGGGTATATGCCTAATGAACAGCAGTTAGAAAAATTTCAAAGTCAATTCTTATATGACCCCAGTAGAGAAGAGTCAACAGTAGCAGGTTATATGTCAAATGTTGCAGATATAAACTCTCAAGCACAATCTGCATTAGGAAAAGCTATGTCTTCTTCTCAAGGTGCTGGTGCTGGCTTTACTGGTTTTGGAGAAAGAGAAAGATTAATGTCTGAAGCTGGAAGTAGTATTCAAGAGCGAGGAACAAGAAGTCTTGAGTCTGCTCAAAGAGGTTTATTTGAAGATATTAGAGGTCAAAGAGAAAAGTACTTGCAAGATGCTGGACTAGCGTTAGCTGAACTAGAAGGTGCTGGAGACCGAGAATACGTAGCTCCAACTGGAGCTGGTAGTATGAGTAGTCCACCGGGATGGACTGGAGGACAAGGTCAGGAGGGTCAAAGATTTGAGGGCTCTAATGGAATAATGTATGTTTATGTTAACGGTGGATGGAGGCAAGCTTAATATGGCAAGAGTATTATCAAGAAGTAATAGACCTATAATAATTCAAGAACCTCAGAGTGGTCTTGATACATTCCTTACAGAGATAGCTAAGTATGCTAGTCCTGAGTACCAACAGCAAAGAAAAACAAATGAACGTGCAGATGCTAGGCTTGAATTAGATAGGCAGGAAATTAATACTGCTAGACAAAGGTATGCTAATCAACAAAACGAAAGAGCTAGGGCAATAACACTAGAGCAAACAAGATATGATGAAGGAAAAAAAATACAAGATAAAGAAAGAAAATATGTAGCAACGAAAAGACTTAAGGAAGAAATTACAAGCGAGTTAAATAGTGTTCCTATTGCTAGTTTTCAGGGAGATGGATATAGCAATACTTGGGACTCTGTTTATGAAAGTATGTTGCCAAATGAAAGTGAAGATGAGTTTGGATTAATAGACATAGGTTCTAATTTTGCTAAAAATATTTACAATAAAAAGAAAATAGTATCTGATAACGCTTACGCTCAAGCAAAAAAATATAAAACTTTTTTTCCTGAATTTACTATAAACCAGTTAGCTAAGTCTATGCTTAGTGGTGATGGAATGGATTTAATAAGTGATAAAATAGATAAGCAAGGAAAATTTAATGACGTTCAAAAAGATAGGTTAAAAGGTTTTAATAACAGTATAAAAGAAAATCTTGCAATAATTTCAAAGGCTCAAGAAACTTTAAATGAACTAGACCCAGAAAACGACGAGGCTCTTTACAATTCTGTTTCATCAAGTATTAATACTTATAGGAACGATATTAACGCACTAAATAAACAAATAGAATCTATATACTCTAGTGTAGGTCAAAAAGAGTTTTCAATCGTTGATGATAATAAAGATTTTTCTGGAGCTAATTTAAACCTTGATGGTGAAGATTCATCTACTGTTCCTATGTATTTAATGGATAACGAATCTTTTGCACAGCTAGAAGATGAAGAAAGTATTTTTGAAAGTGAAGAGCAGGAAAACCAAAGGTTAAATAGTAATATAACTAATTTATTAGCTATTGGAAATGAAAGTCAAAATAATGATACTGTTTCAGATAGATTAGATGAAAGTGCTCTTCCTGCAACAGAAGAAGGAGGATTAGACTTAGTTGAAATTAGAGAAGACGGTGAAAAACTTAATGTTCCTAGAAATATATTAGACAGTTTGCTTCCTCCGGGTTTAAAAGCAAATCAAGAAGAAGAAAAAATTTCTCCAGATAAAAGAGAAAGAGTTGGTTTTAAGAAAAAAGAAGTAACTCCTTTTAATAAACAAATACCTACTTCTCGTAGAATGAGAAGTCCAAACACGGGCTCAAAAGATTTAAGGAAAAAAATAAAAGACATAAAAAGAGATTTAAGATTTGTAAGTGATGACCCTAAAAAAAGAGCACCAAACGCACAAACTAGAAAAAACATACAGGAAAAACTTCCTAATAAAATAAACAGTTTAAAAGAATTATTTTTAAATATTTACGATGAAAATACAGGAGGTTTTTACAATCCTAATAACCCTTCTTATGGTGCATATGAAGATAGATTAAGCGCTGATGAATTAGAATTTTTAAAAGGATTATAATGTCTCAGTTTAATACTAGAGAAGAAGTTGTAGGTGCATTTAGGACAAAGAATCCACAGTTTGCAAACATAGATGACAATAAAGTTTATAATTATGTTATAAGTAACAAACCTGAGTACGCTATTGAAAGTCGTGAAGAACAATATCAACTTAAACCTATTCCTTCCTTAGACGAATTAAGAAGACAAGAAGGAAACCCAACTGAAAATAGTATATTAGATTCTAATCCAATACTTAACACACTTAAAGATGGATATAACAGGTCTCTTACTGGAATGACCCAAGCTCTTAAGAATAATAAGCAACAGGTGTTTGACTTAAAAGACTATGACCCTAATATAGTTCAAGATATAGGGGCAGGATTAGTGTCTTTTTTTATGCCTTTAGATTTTGCGACTACTATAGGTGGCGGTGGATTGGGTGGGTTAGCAGCTAAGTCAGCAGCTAAAGCTACTGTAAGAAAATATGTATTTAAAAAACTTGTAAACAATGGGGTTAAGAAAACAACAGCTATTAAGAGTGCAAATTTAGCGGTAGCTAGAGCTCAAGCTGTAGGTACAGGAGCAAATACATTAGGCTTATATCAAGGTGCTAACTCTGCATTATCTCAACAGTTGCAAAATGGAGATATACAGCTTAACAAAGTAGTTAAAGATTACGCTTCAGGTAGTGCATTAGGAACTATAACTGGAGGTACTAACCTATTATTAAGTGAGAAGGGAGTCGGTGCACTAACTAGAGTAGGTGCAGACATAGGTATATTTACAGCTACAGCACCATTAGCCAGAGGAGAAATATCAGCACCAACACCTCAAGATTTTATTAGTTCAGCTGGTATGGTACTAGGGTTAAAAGGTGTAAGTAAAACATTTTCAGCAGGAAAAGATAAAATTTCTCCATACCTAGAGGACTATGCTAAGAATAAAAGATTAGGCTCTATGACAGTAACAGATTTTTTATCAGCTCCAAAAGAAAAAAGAGAAAGACTTATTGATTCAGAGCTATCAAAGATAAGTAACACAAGAGATGTAGAGAATATATATTATAGAAAAAAAGGTGCTCCAGTTAAAATAACTGGAAGAGATGGTGATAAAATTTTTACTGAATCTTTAGATGGTAGTTCTCAATTTAAATCATATAATAAAAAATATTTTGATGCTAATTTTAAAACAGAATCCTTTAGTAAAAACCCAGAAGTTGCTAGGTTGAAAGCAGAAAGAGACATAAGAACATTAGAAAAACAACTTGGTATAAAACAAAAAGATAAAGCCACTAATAGATATGTGAACTCCGGTCTTGTAAAAAAAGAAACTCTAGATAAGGTTATGAAAAACACCAGCCTAGGTAAAAAACCGGAGCTTAAAAAGTTTAATTCAAAAGCTATATTTACTTACAGAGATAGGTTAATGAAAGATTATGATTTAAAACTTTCTCTTAAAAAATTAGAAAAGAAAAAGATACTTACAAGTAGGGAATCAAATAGTTTTTTCTTTGATACCTTACTACCTGAAAAAGTAAGCAAATTTCTTGACCCATTTAGAGCTACGATAAATCAAGGTTCAAATGCGTTAGCTAGAAGAATACACAATGGAGATATGTATAGATGGGCAAAAGATAGTAGAGAAAGAAAAGCTAGTGGGTTATCAGCTATGAAAGAAATTGGTATATTAGATAAACCTACAAGTAAAGATGTACAATCTTTGGCTAAGGCACTTGGAAAGTCTTATAAAGAAGTATCTGATAACTATAATAAAAACCTTACCGAAGCTATGAGAGCTGGCAAAACCGAAGTTCAACAAGTATTAAATATAAGAAAAATATATGATAAATTTCACAACGATGCTAGGAAAGTAGGTGTTTCTGTTTCAGGTAAGTTACCTAACTATGTTCCTAATATGGCTAGAGAAAATGTTTCTGCAAAAATAATTAAAGACTTAGATAAGATTTCTAAAGAAGTATATAAAACAGATAGAGACGCTAAAGAAAAATATGCAAACGCAACAGAATTTTTTGATTACCTAGTGACTGCTATGATTGAACCAGATAAGTTAGCTAAACTTGCTCCGGGGACAGTAAATATAATAGACTCAGTTGTAAAAAATTCTCAAAACTTAATGAGTAAAGAAACTAGAAATGCTATAAACTATGTTAGAAACGAAAACAAGCAAAGTAAATTGTCTTATTTTAAAGCATTAAGTGATGTAGGCAATGAACTATATAGAGTTAAACATGGAAGAAGTGGTCACTTAGAAACAAGAAGAAAAAGAATACTTCCAGATAGTTACTATGAAAATGACATAGTAAAGCTTACGGCTAGGTATATTAGCGATGCCTCAAGGAGAACATCAGAGGTAAATATATTTGGAAAAGGAACTGAGTATGTAGACAAGTTACTAAGGAATAAAAACATAAGTCAGGTAGACAAGGATATAATAGCAGAGTTACAGGCTCATGTGTCTGGCTCTATAAACTATCAAAGTCAATACTCTAAAGGTAGGATGGGTAATATTTTAAGTCAAGATAATATTGATAGAATTTTATTTTGGAATACAGCTACAAAAATTGGACTGGGTACAGCTACAGCTTTAAACTTAACTCAGCTTTTAACTTCAGCAGGCATGGAAGCAGGTTATGGTAGGATGCTTAAAGGTACTTATAAGTATGTATCTGATAAGAACTTTAGAAAAAAGGTTGATGCTTCTGGAGCAGACCTCTATAAAATATCTCACGAGCTAATGGGGTTTTCTAATTCTCAAACTTGGCTTAGGTCATTCGCTGATGTAACAACAAAGTTTTCTGGTTTTAATAGTATAAACTCTGTTAATAATGTTGTAGCCGCATCTACAGCTAGCGTTTTTGTAGATGACTTAATAAATATAGTTCAAAAAGGAGGTACTTTAAGACTAGGAAACTTATCTAGAAAACAACAAGTTGCTTGGGCAAAAAATAAATTAAGTGTTTTAGGTGTAGATATAAAAGATGTCCAGAAAAAAGGTAGGTTAAGTAACAAAAAAAGATTAGAAGTAATGGGTTCTTTTGCTGGTAGGACACAGCTACAAAGAGATTTACTTCAAGACCCTTTGTTTTTAAATAGACCATCTCTGAGATTGTTTACTCAGTTTAAAACATTTGGAGTTAGAAACGCTAACTATATGTCTAAGTCAATAGAGAATGATTTATATAATTATAACTTTATGCCTTTATTAAGATTAGCTGCAACAGGAATAGCCGGTGCAGGAATAGCTTTAAAGGCAAAAGAAAAAATGAAAAACTTTTTTTCAGGAGAAGAGTCTTATGAACCTGAAAAATTTATTAACACAGATGGTAAAGAAATTATACAGGCTATCTCTTCTGTTGGTGCATTTGGTTGGTTTTCTTCTGTACTGTCTCCATTAATAGAAGACGGTAGAGGTTTTGGTTTTGTAAATACAGCTAAGTTTTTAACTCTCCCAGCTTTTTGGTCTGACATTGAAAACGCATTTAAAATAATGGACTCTTTAGAAAATGATTTTGTAAATTATAAAGGAGAGGCTATAGCTAGAGTACCAAATAAACTTCTTAAGTTAACCAATGCTCCCCTAGCTAGAGACATAGCTAAAGCAACAGAGACTAAAGGATTAAAAGAGGGAAGAATTAAATCCTTAAGGTCAAGAAGATTAGGTGAATTAAGAAATGCACTTATGGAAGATAGAGGTGCTGAAGCTAGAGCAAAGGCAAGACAAGAAGTTCGTGATTGGAATAGATATATATCAAGTTTACCTGCTTATTATAGAAAGTATAGATTGGCTCCAACAGATATTAGTATAGAAGAAGTTATGGAAGCTATAAAAAGAAAGAGAAAGAAGGAAGTTTAAAAAGGATTAGGTGTACCACTTACATCGTCACCCCTCTTGTTAGCTATAGCTACAGCCTCTTGCTCTGAGTCTGTAACCATACAACTATTACCGTGATACCCAACCTCACATGAGTTAGTTTGTCCGTATCTATTCTTAGCTACTATAAGTTCTAAGTAGCAATCACTATTACCATCATCACCATACCTAGATACCCAAGGATAATGAGAGAATACCACTATCTCTGCATCTTGTTCCAAGTTACCAGACTCTGCTAAGTCAGACAACCTAGGAATCCTATCGTTTCTATGCTCCATATTTCTATTCATCTGAGATACTAATATAACAGACATGTTTTCAGACTTAGCTAACCATTTATAGTTACGACTTACATCTCCTATCTTTAGCCTTAAGTCTCTTCTATCTTGTGGTGGATGCTCTATCAATCCTATATGGTCATCAATAACTACGTCAGGCTTAACTGCTTTTATCTCTCTAAAAGTATTCTCCATATCTCTAACGTCGTCAAACATAAACAACTTACCATTGTATAACTCTGATATTTTAGCAGACACATCTTCTATAATCTTACTATCTATGTTTATACTGTTACGTAGATTTCGATACTGTATAGAGTCTGACTCCATAGCTAAGAACTTCTTCATCATCTCTGTGTTAGGCATCTCTCTGTTAAACATAGCTACCTTCATACCTTGATGTACTAGATTCCTAGCTATATTAGCTGACACAGTAGTCTTTGCATTACCGGGTCTACCTGCTATAATAGTTATCTCACCTCTAGTCATACCAGTAATCACTCTATCTAATGTATTTATACCTGTAGGTATAAGAGTAGTAGACTCAAATATAGATTCCTTAGTCTTGTCTAGTAGTCCATCCATATCGAAAGTCTTATTAGGCTGAAGCTTTATTATATTACCTATGGTAGTATGTGCATCTTCTAGTAACCTATTAGTATCTAATGAGCCATCATTTATATTGTTAGATATAGAGTGCATCTGAGTGTCTAGTATCCTACGTAGATAATAAGAGTGTAACTTCCTAGCATACACGTTAGCCTTAGAAGGAGAAGTAACCTTCTCTAAGAACCCACTAATCTCATACATAGAATGATAACCATCTTTAGAGTTACCCACTTCTTCACATACAGTATTTACGTCTACATCTAAACCTCTGCTATGAAGTTTATCTATAGCTTTCCACACTTTCTTATTAAAAGATGAGTAGAAAAAATCCTCTTCTGTTATCCATTGCTTTACAGGGTCTATGTATTGACTATCTGTTATAAGACATCCTAATAAAGCTTTTTCTAATTCAATACTATTCATACTAATCCTTTAACTTTGGTGGCATTCTATCTAAGTTTTTTCTCTCGTACTCTTGCCTAAGTAAGTAACTTTTGTTCTCGTTCTTTACTACTGCTGACAAATATTTTATACCATAACCCTTATCTATACCACTTCTTTTCTCAAACTTATTTATAGACTCAATAATAATATTGTCATCTATCCCTTGTATTTCTGTTAGTAAACCACACACATCTACGTCTTGTATATTCCAATGAGCAGAGAAACTAGAAACTATTCTATCTACAACACTTAAAAGTCTAGGAGACCTAGCAAGTCTTAGTCTCTCTAAACTCAATGAAACATCTTTCTTATTTATTGTGCCTTTACATAGTGGACACTTAGCCACAGGAATCACAATCCTTTTTTACTAAAGGTACATTGTTAAAGATAGATGCATTTAAATATCTATCTCCTACAACCTTACCACCTGAAGTCATACTTCTAGTCTCGTATGCTCTCTTACATTTAAGGCATCTAAAGACCTCTGATGTAGCAAGTTCTTTAACCTTCCTACCTTTGTTAGCTCTCCATGCTTCTCTATTGCTCTCAGGTATATCAACACACTCCCAATCAATCCAACTCTTTCCAAAGTAGTATACTAAATCAGCGACTTTAGCTCTCGAAATATCTTCGTACTGCCCGTAACCTTTTTTATGAGTGATAGTAGTGTTAGAAACATAGTCATCTCTATTATAACGTATGACTTGCCTCTTGACTCTTTTACTAATTGAAGGTGTAATCCCTCTATTTCCTCCGAAGGTTTTATCCATTCTGCTATCCTTTTTCTTACTTTACATTGTACTGTAAAATCTTCTATTACCATATCTACTTCAGCGTGTAGACCTAACGACCTACCATCAGAACCCCACGCTCTCTTTGATTCTAGTCCATGTTCAAGAGCTTTATTGACACACTCTCTCTCATATCTATTCCCTTTCGCTTTACTTTTTGATGGCACGTTTACTCCTCTTCTTTCTCTTCTTTGGGAATGGACTCTCTAGGAACTTCAGTAGTCCCTTGCTTGCTTTCTGTAAGAATGTCACTTATTTTATTCTCCATGAATTTAGTATACTCTTCTGTCTCTCCCTTCATATCTAGATAGTTATAAAGAAAGTCACTAAGTATTGTTAATGATGATTGATTAGATAGAGTTATCTTACTTACAATACCTAATTGTTTTATTACTTCTCTGTTTGTTATTTTATTTTTTCTTTTCATATAATCCTTTATAGGAATAAGGGAGCTAGTCGCCAAACCATTAATTTAAATACAACACAAGTCTAGTAAAACTAAAGATAAAAGTTCTTGTTCGCTTATTTTATTCTGCTTACAAGATTATTTATTGTTATGTTATTTATTTATTACTCCCTTATATTCCTAATTATTTAAAGCTTATTTTCTATTCTGTTAAGCCTTACAGTTATAAACGCCCACAATGAAACTCCATATAAAGTCTGTATTAACGTATCAAACTCTTGAGTCTGAAGTATTTCCATTAAAGTATATTCAAACATATTATCTCCTTATTTAAAGTTAAGAGGGTGTTTAATGGTACACCCTCAAAACCATTAGGTCTACTTAGTTGTCAGACTATAGGTAGCAAACCCTTTCTTGTTCATGCTGGTTGTTATATCCATACTAAACGTAGTACGTAGTACGTGTATAATAGCTGCTAATCTATAGACACCAAATCTACTGATAGCTGATTTAGCTGTTAGGTTTTTTCCTGTGTTTAGGAAATTCATTACTTTGACCACTTGGCTTTTTCTTTTTCTAGGCATTTTGCCTCCTCTTTGTATTTATCTCTTAGCTTTTTTATTAATAGATAGTCTTCATTACTGTTAAGTTCATATACACTCCTGTACTTTAATACATCTCTTGAAGTTGAAGTCATATACTCTAACCCTTCTAACCAACCAAACCTATCAGTAAACTTTCTTTCTATCTCATTCCATTTTACTACTGTCATTAGGTGCTCCACCATACTCATCATAGACTCTGCTAGGATATACCTCTTCTTCATCTGTTGTCATACCATCTGCTATGTTTATCTCAGCTAGTCTATTGTATTCTTTTCTTAACTTATCTATCATTGAATCAACCTCTTTCAAGCTATCTCTTGTAGCCTTAACAGAAGTAGAACTTATCTTGATTATATCTCTATAAGCTTTCAAAGACCTAATGATTACTTCGTATTCGTTGTTCGTTATTTTCATTTAGAATGGTAGGTCTGATACGTCTACCTTGCCATTAGACCATGAAAATACATTGTAAGCCTTCGGACTTTTCATATCTTCTCCATCTCTATTAGTCCAGTCTTCATGCTTAACTTTTATTATTGCAGGCTTACCCTCTGAATTAGCAGGAGTGAGAGATGGTAGAGCAAACACCTTTTTACCATCAACTTCTTTCTCTTCAGGAGATACCCCTAGAGCCTCACAAACCTCCTTAAATTCCCTGTTTCCACCAGAGTTGGACTCTAGGTTAGGGCTATTAGGATTTTTAAATCTAAAGAAACCTTTAGACCTAACTGTTTTACCTACAAACAAACTTCCACTATGTTCTCCAAAGTTTTTATCTGAATTTTCTGGAGCAAGTTTGAATACTATATTGTAAATGTCAGACATATACTTATTACGTACAACAACATCTGACTTTACTGTAAACTCTTTAACGTGAGCGTAGTACTCTCCCTCTGGAATCATTACGTTTGGTTTGTCTAATGATGGGTCATAGTAAGACTCTTCACCTATAGTATTACCTAGTACTGCATCTATTGAATTACTCATTTACTTCTTCCTTTATTTGATTTATTCTATTAACTACTTTATCCATATCTCCCTTCTCTACATCACCACTTTCTATAGAATGAGATATTTTACTTTTCCACTCTTCGTCTAATCCATCCATCTCTTTCATCAAGTATTCTATATCTTCTTGATTAAGAGAGGTGTCTTCTACTCTATTGCGATACACATCGTCTGCTATGTTAAGGTACATATTAAATGCTTTCTTAATACAATCTGTATTAGCGGACTTAATATCGTTACCCACATCTACAAACCCACCACCACTTCTCTTCTGCATTATTCTATGAGCGGCAGTCATATCACCTAGTCTCCATATACCACCCTCGAACCATTTCAATCTGCCATGTACCATAAACGCTTCACTACCTAGATTATCTGTATTAACTATAGTCCAAGACCATCCGGGATAGTACTTATCTGCAACAGAACGCATATAGGAATACTCTACATAGTCAGTACCCATTTTGTTTTTGACAAAAGACTTAGGTGTATCTACATTAGATACTACATTGTGCAAGTCTCTCATAACATCAAAACCAATGTCGGTTATTATCTCTGTAGGACTACCTATTACTTCTATTTCACTACTCATTCAGACTCCTTTCTTTTACTTTTATTATTTGTGCTGATAGATATACACAAGCATCTAGCAATTCTTCTAGTGCTTCATTCATCCAATCCCTACCATCGTTTACATCTACCTCTTGTTTGTACTCTCTCTTTCCTTTCTCTAACCTTTCTTCTATCAAGGAAATTATGTGATTGTTATCTCTCATTTAAGCCTCTGCTTTTTCTTTAGAGGAAAATATACTATTCATTACTTCTTCATCTCCAGTTAACTTCTTAGCCTTATCAAAGTTCTCTATGAATGATGGTAGTTCTTCGTCTTGATTAGCTACCACGTTCATTAAGTGCATTAAAGCCATCTCTAATTCCATTAACCTAGAGTCTATTTCCTCTACTCTATTTATTATCTTTGTCTTTTTTAAAATTCCATACCTCTACTATTTTAGTTTTCCAATTACCTTCTCTATTTAAATTGTTGGAGAATAGTTCTGCATCTCCCTTCTCTTTAAATAATCTCTTTGGGTATTTGTTATTTGTTTTATTAGAGAAAGCACCACCTCTTATCATCCACCAATCAGAGCCATCTCTAATTTCTTTTATTGCCCACGCTCTATTATTATCTATACTCTCTTTAAGCATTATACCTCCTTAGTTTACGTATGGACAAACATCTCTTACCGAACAATAAGACTTGCACTTACTACCTTTCCAAGTCTCACTCTCTGTACATTTATTAGGCAATTCTTTCGTACTTAGTGCCTTCAATAGTTCGTCTTTTTTACTGTTAAACTTATACTCTAGGTGTTCATTATCTATAAAGGGAACTTTTATCATGTATATATTTCTATCAATACCTCTGCTAGTTGCTACCTGTAGTCCACCATCTCTAGCAGTAATCTGTATATACATACTTCTAACTTCGTATCCTTTATCTTTCTCTAGCAAGTACCTGTAGTAGTTTACCTGCCATCCCCAATCTTCTAAGTCTGCTTTGGTTTCGTCTAGGTAAAACTCTTTTACTCTTCTAGGTGTACCTTTCTTGCCATGCTTACCACTTGTCTTATAGACTTCGGTAGGGTGAAAGGAATGTTTTACTTGTACTCCTAAAGCCTTAGCTATTTTATATGAACCAGACATCTTATAATCTACTAGCATTTTTCTATCTACATCATATAAGTCTGCAGTTCCTGTTATACCTTTGTACTCTAGGTCTATCTCTGTTAACTGGTTGACATTATCTAATGCTGAATTCTCTAGTAAGCTATGATGTCTAGTACCAGCTATAGCAAACGCTTGTGAGTCAGGTGACTCAAAGTAGTCTGCAGTTCTTTGTAGATAAGATTGACAAGTACCATTTAGTAACTCTGTTGTAGAAGGCTTTCTATCTACAGGTCTTGTCTTAGACATTTCAAGTAGGGTGGGCAACGTAGCACCCATCCTACCTAAGTCTACTTTATTACTTGCTATATCCTCTAGTGATACTACATCACCATCAGGGTATCTTAATCCTACTAAAGGCATCTCTTCTTCCTCTTATTCTCTTTTTTCTGTATAGAATTTACACAGCATTTAGTACTTGTGCAAGTACTATCTTTCTTTTTACGTAGATAATGTTTAATAAATTCTATATCATTATCTATTAGTAATGATTTTACCCCTCCCATTCTACCTCCTCTGATTTTAATCCAGACACTTCATAAGCTGAGTCTACATAAACAACCTCCTCTTCTAGTTTATCTACATTAGATGCAGTAGAGTATACTGAGATACCATAATCTTTTAACTCATTAGTTATAGTATCCTCTATAAAGTTTTCTATAGTTGCACCTTCCTGTAAAATCCTATGGTCTCTCTCTGTGTTGCTATCTACTATTAACTCTATTGTTATTGTCTTATTCATTTTACTCTCCTTGTTTTATTAACTTGCAAACTTCATTACTCTCTTTGAATGATAGGAGGTTAACTCTTCTCCTATAGTTTTTACAAAGCTAGTTAAGTCTCCATACTTTAAGAACTCGTCTACTAAAGATGAATCTTTTTCTATCTCTATACCTTTCTCTATAATTGCATTTAGTATACGAATCCAATTAACTATCTTAGTCTTACTTAGAGTACCAGAGTGCAGTCTGAACTCTAGACTACCATGAAAGTATCTAGAGTGTAAGTTAAGACCACAATACCTAGCATCATTATACTTCTCTGTACTAGGTCTACAATTCATAGACTCATAGTACTCTTCTATTAACTCTTCTTCTGTGTCTATATTTCTCAGAGTATCAACATTCATACTGAAATCTTTACACCATCTAGAGCCTTGCCTAGAGGGAGGCATCATATCTTTTAGTAAATGCTGATACCTAGAGTAGACAATACCTATATGAGCAACCTGCCTAGCATTAAGATTCGTAGAGTCAAAGTGTACGTGTAGTCCACAACTAGAGTTTACTACTGCATTGTAACTCTTTGCCCAGTCTACTAGGTCAAACACTTGGCTATATAGTAGGTCTCCACTTGAAGGAGTACTTACCAACTCTATACCCTCGTAGTCTCCCCCTGTACTTATAGAACCATCATACGTAGTCGCCCAATTAGAGGGAGTATGTATACTATCAGTATAAGGGTACATACACTCAGCCTCTAAGCCTACAAGTCTCTTAACATTTAACTTGTCAAATGTCTCTGCGTCTCTAGACATACTAGGAGGTATTGCATTCTCTATGTTTTCTACTAGGCAATCAGAAGTGTCTGGTAAATGATATTCACAATAGGGCTCGTCATTATGCCAGTAGGTTGTATCTCTCTCTACTTCTTCTTCACATTCGTAACAACTAGTATATACCTCAAAGTAGCAATCTCCACAATAATAGTCAGAACTATTACTAGAGTAATAAGATTCTTCTTCGTATGTTTCGTCTCCACAATGACAACATGTGACATATACCTCATGGTAGCACTCTTCGCATAGAGAGTGAGCGTGGTATTCTTCTATTTTTACCTCGCAGTTCTCACACTCTACAAGAACTTCTTCTTCTACTTCTTCACTCGATAGACTCATACTAGACTCCTATGTTAGTAGTAATTATCCCCAGTACAAAAGTGTTAATAACTTTAATCCAATCCATTTTCTTTAGAGCATCGAATATACGAGTCTCTATCTCTACGTCACTCTCTTCTATTTCTATAGAGCCTAGCGTAGAAATCTGAGTCTGTAAAAACTCTAGATACTCTTCGTAAGAGTGTTCTTTTAGGAAAGGATTCTTCTTTGCTCTATTATATAAAGTCTCTATAATATATTTCTTAGACTTTAGTTTAATAGGGTCGGGCAATCCTATGAGTATTACCTTCTTCTTAGAAAGGGAAGTCTTCATTACTTATCTCCTTATCATTAGAGGGTAGTGTACTCATGTCTACTTGGTACTCACAATCTATACACATGTTCTCTCTATTAACAATCTCTATCTCATCGCTATCTACCCACTCATAGCATATACCACACATTAACTCGTTACTTTGTTTGAGTAGACTCTTACTTGCTGGACTAGGATTCATGTCGCAGGTCTCAAAGTCTGTAGAGTCTTGCCACCCATAAGCACCATACGTACCATAATACTTTGTAGTATCATACCTATTCCATTGACTCATAGTATAGAACTCTTGCTGCTCTACACTAGGCTTGCTAGAGAACTTGTCTGTATCGTAGGTGAAGATGTAATCCTCTTGTACTTTACTGACAGGTAATCTAAGACCAGCCTGTAACATAGATGTCTCTAGTATTTCTTTAGTAGATGCCCATAGTAGAACCCTAGCTTTCTTCCAATAAGCTACGTGCATAGGTCTACCAGACTCTCTAGCTAGATGTATCTTTCTATTGCTCTCTTTAATCCAAGTGATAGCGAAGTCTCCGTCTATATCCTCGAAAGCGTTCTTCATTTCGTTTCTATTAAGAGATGCGAAGATGACTTGAGAGTCTACCTCTACCTCTTTACCTAGAGACTTTGCTACCTTATTGTAGTTATGTATTATACCATTGTGTGCCCCAACAACATCACCTACGTGAAACGGGTGGGCGTTGCGAGTCTTTACTACTCCATGAGTAGCTAGCCTTACGTGACCTATAGCTATAGTGGTATCTACATTGATACTATCTAGTAACTCTGTCCAGTCTCCTGTACCTACTAACGTAGATGAGTCTAGTAGAGTCTTGTAAGTTCTCCTGCTATTAGGTTGTATGATAGATACTCCTGTACTATCAGTACCTCTAATAGAAGATTCATCTGCTAGTTCTGTCAGTACCTCTTTTAACATCTCTAACTGGGTTTCTGTCTGGTGTCCACTTGTCTTAGCGAACCCGAATATACCACACATATAGTGTCTCCTTATTTGTTATCGTTTATTCTCTCTTCTATGTATTCTGTACTCTCTGCTCCACCAATACTATGGATAATATCCATCTCATTACTGGAAGTAGACAATACCTTCTGATACAATTTTGTATTTCTATGTAAATCTTTAGAGGTGTCCATTATTCTATTAAGAAACTTTATCCACCTCTTGATATTCTTAGAGTATATCTCTCCCTCGTGGTATCTGAACTCTATAGTACCTAAGAAGAACCTAGCATGTAGGTTAGTACCTATGTACCTAGCATCATTGTACCTATTACTACTGAACGAGTCCTCTGCCATACTATAGTAACTCCTTACTAGAGAGGGCAAGTCTTTTATTTGTGCTATCTCTATAGGATTAAGCTCTATAGGTCTAGCGTAAGAATTAGTAACTCTACTCTTTGGGAGAGAGCTGTAGATAGTTTTTTGTATAGAGCTGGTCAGCATCAAGAGACTTTTTAGTTCTCTGAATCCAAAGTCCATAGCATTGATATGTATATGTACTCCACAATCTGTAGAGACATGATTGTCTTCATCTCTATGTACCTGCTCTAGTTCATCTAGAGACTTGTCTACTAGGCTACTTATTAGTGGTCTATCTGTTCTGAACTCTACACCACCACTACCTAGAGAACCATCTGGTACTACCTCAAAATTATCTGGACACCAAGCATTCTCTTGGTAATCTTCTACATCTTCATAGTGTGTAATAACCTCACTCTCTATACCTATATGTCTAGTATAATCTTTGTGCTTAGAACGCATCTTAGGTAGAGTGCGTCCTCTGTAGGGAGAGAAAAGTCTAGAGTTTAATCTTAACTCTGCACAATTAGTACATAGATTATCTCCATTAATAGAGTGATATGACTCTCCGTAGCCATGCCTATGGAATGCTGAAAGGTATTGCTTTCTATCTACTAAGGTCTCCATACTATGTAACTTCTCTATATCTATAGTCTCTAGAATAGAACACCTATCACATTCTCTGTGTACTTTGTGTGCACATCTACGATGAGATGTCTCTATACCAAGTGATTGTAGAATACCTCTGAGTCTACTATCGTAGTCTTCAGAGTAATTTATATTAGAGATTTTGTCTGTACTTAGACATATACCACATGGTATCTCTACTTCTCTAAGACAAGAATTACAGATTTCACCTAATCTAGGAACACTTACGTACTCTGAAACTACTTTAGTACAATAAGTACACTCTATATATTTTTCTGCCTCTAAAGTCTCATGTCTCTTTCTATGATTTAGAAATCTATTTGTCTTAGAGTCAAGGTAGAATCTATTAGGATTAGATACTCTACTATCTAATCTGTCTACAAATAATTTATCTTTCCATATTCTATAGGCTGAAGAGTATGAAACCACATCAGAACATCTAGAGATATAATCAGTAGACATATAATTAAACATATCTTCTTGGTCTCTCCTAATTAAAGTATCTCTACGCCATGGAGGAGAGAACATAAATCGCTCTATATCTGTACTGCTTTTGTCTCTATAGATAGTAGGTAGACGAATGTGACTATACGTTAATCTCATACCTGAAGTTGGTGCAGAGCAAAACAAAACATCTCTAGCCCTAGCTATTATAACACTATCTCCATAGATAGATTCAAGTATTAGATTAGGTCTCTTCTCTACAGAACTTATAGACTCTTCTAAGGTCTCGTGGTCTACTACGTCTATAACTTTAAAGAGTCTGTATTTTAGAAGAGAGTAACCTAGTCGTAGAAACCAAGTGTTCTCTATCTGTTTTGTTAGAGGTCTTGAACCTCTAATCATATCATCTATAGAAGTATTAGAAAATCTAGCGTCTTTGTTCTCTAGTTCTCTAGCACTACATATATTAGATATGTAGACTTCATTTGAGTAGAACATCTTTCACCTCTCTAATTATATGTAGAATATAATCTTTGTAGAGTACAATAAATCCACTAGACAATATAGTCAGTAGACTTATATGATGCTCTCCACAAGAGCCTAGTAGATGATGTATTATCTCTCTCATATTACCTCTCTATTAGTTATTTTCTCTACGACAAAATACTTGTATATCGTACTCTGGCGTACCATTAACTTACTAAATTCTATATTAAAAGTCAAGAACTATTTTAAACTATCTTCTACTAAAAACATAGTCTAAGAACTATTATCAGTAGATAAATTGTACCTACGTACAACATAACCTCTCCGAAAATCTCTAGTCTATCTAGTATACCTTCTATTACTTCTACTACTATTTTCTCTATATTATTCATTCTACTACTCCTTATCTATAGAGCCTTGCTAGAGAATCGAACTCTAGTATATACCATACAAGGCTACCGAGCCACACTACGAGCTAACTCTCTCTACCACGTTTTCTCTTCTCTAAGTATTGGTCGTAGAATCTTTGGGTCGTACTTCTTAGCTTTTCTACTCATATATGGCGTACCTACTACCATCTTTCTACTAAAACTTTTCTCTCTTTGGACTTGCTTCTCTAAAGCTTCTCCTCTCTCTTTACCATTTAGTGTAGTGGCTAGAGTTATTTTTTTGTAGGAGACTCCTCTCTCTACATTGTGAACATCTACTCTTTTATTTTCTCTGTAAGAATTTTCTCTAATCATTTCTATTAGAGTCCAATTCTGTAGAATAGTTTTACTCTCTATCTTAGCTTTACTCTCTCCATTTTCTTTTATCTCTAAGATATACTTTCTACTAGCCATATCTCTACTAATGAATATCTCTACATTACTTTCTACTTTGTACCTATACTCATCAAATGGAGTAGGAGACTGCATATCTACTATTATTTCTCTACTCATTTTGACCTCTACTATTTATCTATCTATTAAATTGGTGTCTACTATTTATCTTAATAGAAACCAAGTCACTAGATAAACCTTGGTCTATGGAGAGAGCCTCTCTAATATTGACCCTCTCCGAGTTTGTTATCTCTACTTTTTACAATTCAGAGAAACTTCACTTATAGAATCCCCCAACTCAGAGAGGGAGTTATTCCATTCTATTAAATTACCATTAGAATGCACAACTTCTACAAAAGTATTCCAAGCGTTTTGAACTTCTGTAGGTGCGAAGTCTAATTTTCCAGTTCTAGGCATAGAAACCTTACCGACTCTTACGGCTTCATCTAACTGATTTTGCTCTATAATACCACTATCTACAAGTGATTTCATAGAAGCGTATGAGGTCTTAGCTTTACTCATAGTGTAACTCCTTGTTTTAATTAAATAATTCATAAGTGAATATAACACTAAATAAACATAAAAAGCAAATTATATTTACATTTATATTAAATTAATTTACTATATATAAAAATGAGCGTTTTGAACGATATGTTAATAAGTAAGTTGAATAATAAACCCTATACTAAATAAATATATATAATACAATATAAATCTTTTAAGGTGTGACTTACATCACATGATAAAAAATAAATGTTGCTTCTTATGTTTTTTTGTTGTATAGGTTTGGAATTTGTGCGGGCGTTCCAAGTCGCTACCTAGAATTTAATACCACCAGAGTTTAAAAGCAAGAGCCAATATATCGTGAGCGTTATGAGCGTTTGAGTTTTAGAACCATAGTTCGAATTTTCAACCAACTATTCTAATTTCAAACAGGATTAGGGGACGGGGGCAATACGCAAATAAGACTCACACACAATTTTTGTATATTTTTTTAGAACATAGGTGGGTATTATGCTTCGTATTGGCTATTTTCGTCTATATTGTAGCCAGAGTCCATTATTTCTAGAGTATCTGCATTTTGCAGTCTGTTCACTATTTCAGCTAAAGTATGCAATATCTTACCTGTGGGGTCAATAACGTCATATACATCTATTCCGTGGGCTAATTCAATAGATTTGTTTATGTTATCGTAGATAGAATCTTCTGCATATTCATTGTCTAGTGCTCTTTGTAGCTTAGTTTTCATTTTCTCAACCTTTTCGTTACTATAAGTTACTAAGGTATCAGCAATCAATGCAAGTGATTTAAAAAATATTTCGTAATAATTTTCAGTATCTTTATATAGTACTTACATCTTACATACTAGAATAGTTCTATTTGGCTTTATTTTACTGTTTAATGGATAGATTATCAGATTAGTGGGTATTCGTATCACTTAACAATAATTGTAGCAGTTTTGGAGGCATTTGATTAGTTTTGCTATTTAGTCTATAATACAGGTAACTAAGGATTTCATCCTCTGCTTCTGCTCCTCTGACTCCAGCAACGTGGGTAATCTTATCTATCTTGTATTCCTTTACTGTTACTTGCGTCTGTTCTTCCCAGATTGCTTCTTCGAACATCGTTTCTAGGTTCTGGGTTCTTATCGGGCTTAGGATTAAAAATCCTATCATAATTGTCTTTATACTTTTTAACATCTGTTATCCTGCTCTTGTCACCTTTACCGTTCATAGTGTTTTTCTTTCTTTATATATACGTTAGTATATATTTTCTTTCTTTTATGTAGTAGAATAGTTAGTTCCTTGGCTTAGTTCGCCATACAATTTAAGAAGAAAACTTAAACAATACAAGCAATTTCATAAAATAATATAAAATAAATATAATACTTGCATATATATAGATGTTATTTATATATTTATAGAGAGATTATGAATAGAATAAAAACAATAGCCCAACTTAACTGTGCCAACTGGAATACCGGAAAGTGTATAGGGTGTGTCTTCTCTAACAAGAAGAACTCTCTAGGTTATTTTATAGACTCTAAGCTTAGTGGGAAAGACTGTAGAGTAGAAGAGGGTTGTGATTATTTCGAATCCATAGTAGTACCGGGAATAGCTGATGATAAAGTAAGAAGGTCAGCACAGAAAATGAGAGGTTTGTAATGAAAGCGTTTGCAGCATTAGGAATAATGTTCTTAAATATATATTTTGTACTAGAAGCATTGGTATTGATTATACTAATTAAGTTAGTAATGGGATTTTATAAATGAAAAGAGCTATAGTAACACCAGATAAACACTTCCCCTTTGAGGATAAAGCAGCTATAAAAGTTCTTTGTAAGGCTATTGAGTTAGTAAAGCCTGATATATACATTGACCTAGGAGATACTGGTGAGTGGGAGTCTGTATCACATTGGCAATGGAAGAAGAAGAAGAGACCTCCATTAGAGTATCAGCTTCCATTTGTAGTAAAAGAGATAGAAGATGTTAATAAAGGTATGGATATAATTGATAAGTCTTTGGATAAAGCAGGAACAAAGGAAAGACATTTCTGTGAAGGCAACCATGATGACTGGCTTAACATGTTCGCACATGAAAATCCATATCTTAAAGATAGGATGTTAGTTAAACATGCACTTAAACTTAAAGAACGTGGCTACAAGTATCACAAAATTGGTAAGATGCTTAAAATCGGTAAAATCAATTTCTACCATGGACATCATTTTGCAGGCGTACATCACACTCGTAATCATCTCATACGTCTTGGGGGTAATGTTATGTATGGACATCATCACGACATCCAGCAATCTTCAGTAACGCACATGGATGGAGTTAAGTCTGCTTGGTCTATTGGTTGCTTAAAAGATATGAGAGCAGAGGCTAATGCTTGGTTAGGTAATAGAGAACACAATTGGCAACATGCTTTTGCTATTGTAGACTTTCACCCCAATAGAAACTTTAATGTTACCGTTCATCAGATTGTAAATGGGGTTAGCACAGTAGATGGTAAGGTATTAAGAGCTAAGTGAAGACCAGAAAGATTAAAAGTATAGAACACCCTCTATTTCAAGATGAGGAAGAGTTCAAGCATTATATGCCAAATAAACCTCTGATTACTGATTGGAGGAATGGTTTAGAGGGTGATTGGGTTCTATGTGATGATGGTCAAGTATGTATGATACTTAAAAGAGGTGGATTAAAAGCCTCTGGTAGAGAAAAGATTTATAACTATTACATTAGAACTGTAATAGGTTCTTATGTTTGTAAGCCTTCTACTAAGATGAAGGGTAAAATGAAGAACAATATCTATACATTTGGTAAAGACAAATCAAAGTATGATATAAATAAAGAAAGAGTTAAGCCTACGTCTAAAGAGTTTTTATTTGCTAAGTACGTGGCTAAGGGTGATGATATAACAGATGCCTTCTTAACTGCTTACCCTACAGAAAATAGGAGTTATGCAGAAAGAGAAGCTAAAATACTAATGAGTACGAAGAGGGTACAAGGTTTGATTAAAGAAGAAATAGAAAAGGTAATGAATGAGGCTGAGATAACGCCTCTTTACATATTAGAAAAGATGAAAGACATCATTGAGTCTGATGCCTCTAGAGATAGTGATAAGGTCTCATTGCTTAAAGAGCTAGTAGCTATAGCAGGCATGAGGGATACAGAGAAGAAGTCAGAGTCTGTTACATTATTTCAAGGATTTTCTCCAGAGCAGTTGGATGCAATAGGTGGAAACAACGTAAAACAAATAGCGAAAGCTGAAAGGACGGAAGATAAATGAACCTATATGAGGTATGCATACAGGTATTAGAAGATGCAAACGAAAACGAAAACAAGTTAGATGATAGTTTATCTAGAGAGTACATAGCTAATGAGATATATGAGCTATTCTATGAGTATCAAGTGTATAGTGATAAGTTTGATACTGGATACATAGAAGACGTTAAAGACTTTTGGAACTATAAAAATAGATTTGATGAAGACAAATAAACTAGCAGTATACGGAACTCTACGTGATGGCAAGAGAGAGACATGGAAGGTAGATGGATTCAACTTATACTTCCCCGGTCATAGGAACTATCCTGTTGCGATGCCTAATCAAGATGCTAGTGACTTGGTTGTAGAGGTTGTAGATGTAGATGAGCAAGATATAGATAACTATGATGTATATGAAGGAGTTAGCTCTGGATTATATGAAAGAAGACTAGTTGAAGCTTATAAGGATGATAAGAAGGTAAAAGCTTGGATGTATACTATAGGAACATTGTTACTTCAAAGTACTGGAGTATTCCAAGAAGTTCCGGGTAAAGACTGGTATTCAGATAAATGTCAGAAGCTAATACATTTAACATAAACAAACACAACGTTTCTGAAAAGGAACGAGTGTTAGAGTTGGCTAGAAAGGATGTAGTCTCCTTTGGTCAGCTATTTCTACCTGAAGACTATATGAAGTCTACCCCTGCCCCATACCATTACGAATTAAGTGAACTCCTCCTACACCCAGACAAGAAAAGAAATTGTATTATATTACCTAGGGGTCATAGTAAATCTACCTTAGCTAAAACAGCATTACTATACCACCTATACTTTAACCCTGAAGGAAAGAAAGAGTTTATAGCTTGGGTAGCAGAAGAACAGTCACAGGCAATAGACCATATAAAATATATGCAGAACCATATAGAAATGAACCCTGCATTAAATTATTACTTTGGAGACTTACGTGGTAGTAAATGGACAGAGAAAGAGTTTACTACTAGTAAGGGAGATAGGGTTATAGCTAAAGGAACATCTCAAAGATTACGTGGTAGGTCTCAATTAGGTCTTAGATATACTAAGATTGTACTTGATGACTTTGAGTCTGAGTTAAATACAAAGACTCCAGATAGAAGAAGGGAAATTAAAGAGTGGGTTATGTCTACAGTTGAGCCAGCTCTAGAGAACTCAGCAGGTAACGAGGGTTCTATATGGTTAATTGGTACTATAGTTCACTACGATTCTTTTCTACAGAGTATATATGATGGCTACACAGAAGCAAATAGAGATAAAAGAAAGTATGCATGGGATGTAATGTACCATAAGGCTATAGACGCTGATGGTAATGTATTATGGAGTTCATACTTTTCTAAACAAAAACTAGCTGATATACGTAGAAGGTTTGAAGATGTAGGATTATCTCATAAATTTGCACAAGAATATTTAAATGAAGCAAGAGATTTAGAAAACGCTAAGTTCAAAACAGATAGACTGGAGTATTACGACCATGAATTTGAAAGTAAAAACAATTATGCTTACTTGGTTAATAGCAAAGAAGCTATACCTGTTAATATTTATATTGGTGTTGACTTAGCATACGAGTCTACTGCATCAAGCGATTATCAAATGATAATGGTTATAGGTATAGATAGTGATAGAAATATATACGTTGTTGACTATATGCGTGAACATATACCTCTATATGATATGCCTGAAGAAATATTTAAGTACGCTAAAGAATACTCTCCTGTAAAAAGAGTTAATGTAGAACATGTAGGTGCTCAAGGTATAATTAAAGATGCTGTTAATAGAATGACAGGTCAAGATAGAAAGGTTGCACCCGGTGTAGCTCTAGGAGTTAGACCTCCAACTGGTATTAAAAAAGAAGATAGGCTTGAGTCGTTGCTTGCTCCTATAGTAAATAGACGTAAGATGTTTATAAAAAGAAAACATACAGCTTTAGTAGATGAGATGTTTCAGTTTCCCAAAGGAAAGAACGATGATGTCTTGGATGGCTTATGGTATGCTGTAAATAAGTCCAGACCTCCTATTAGTAAAAAGTTTGAAGCCTCAGAGTTTAAGCAAGATAAGACTAAATCTCATAAGGTTGAAACAGTTAAAAGAACTATCTCTTGGATTACTGGTCAAAAAATTTAAATAAAACTTGCATAAGTTAATAATTTTCCTTAAATTTATAAGATTAAAGAAAAGGTATAGCTATTTCTAGTATAAGAGAGTTAGAGAGTAACGAGGTAAAACATTCCGAAGTTAACAGACAGCTTTGGAGACAATGGAAAGATGCTAGAGCAGATTGGGACGTAGAAGCCCGTGACGCAGTAGACTTCTTTTTAGGTAACCATTATTCACAAGAAGAGTCAGATGCTTTAAGAGCAGTAGGTCAAGGCGACTTTGTTATTGACAGAGTGTATGCCGCTATAGAAAAGCTAAAGTCTTTACTTACATCTCGTTCCCCTAAGTATAGTGCAGTTGGTAGAGAAGATTCAGATAGTAGAATGTCTAATGTTTGGAGAACTTTACTAGAGTACGTATGGGACATCTCTGATGGTGATACTCAATTTAAACAAGCTGTACATGATTACGCTACTGCAGGCATGGGTTACTTTTATTCTTATATAGACCCAGAAGCAGACTACGGAAGAGGTGAAGTTAAGATTACTTACATAGACCCTTTCCGTGTTTACGTAGACCCTGCATCTAGAAACAGATACGCTGACGATGCTTCAGGTATTATTTTATCTACCATACTTACTGAAGACCAGATACTTAATATGTATCCGCAGGTAGAGTCCATCATAGATAACCTAGAGTCTTATTATGATGAAGAGGATTATCCATCTTCCGGTAAAAGAAATAGTTCTAAGTCCTTTACTCCAGACTCTACTTATGAATCTGAATATAATAGAGTTAATAAGTATAGGATACTGGAAAGATTTACAAAGGTTAAAGTACCATTCTATCGTGTATTTAATAAACAGGATGGAGCTGAGTCTATATTAGATATAGATAAGTACGAAAGATTTTTACAGAACGAACAAGCACAACTACTAATGAAGGCTGGCATGATAGAAATAGTAGAAGTAGTGCAAACAAGAATTAAAGTCACAGCAACTGCTGGTGACGTTTTACTATACGAACAAGTATTAAATACAGATATATACCCTATTGTTCCAGTTCCTAATATATGGACTGGTACACCATATCCAAAGTCTGACATATCTAAAGTTAAAGATTCACAAAGACTTTTAAACAAGCTTTTCTCTCTCACCCTCTCGCACGCTCAAGCTTCTGCTGGACTAAAGTTACTAGTCCCGGAAGGGAGCGTAGATGATTTGGGGCAGTTGGAACAGGACTGGGCAAAACCCAACGCAGTAATACCTTATAATCCTGAATTCGGTGCACCGCACTTTCCTGCCCCACAATCATTATCTAATGAGTTCTATAACTTAATAAGTAGAATAGAACATTATATAGATTTAAGTATGGGAATCCCAGAGTTAATGCAGGGATTTAGAGAGGGTGCTCCTGAGACAGTAAGAGGAACTGCAATGCTTGCCGAAATGGGTGAGACTCGTGGTAAATCTAAGCTTAGGGATATAGAAGGAAGTTTGACTAGGTTAGGTCGTAATGTTTACAATCTAGCTAAGAGTCACTATACTTACGCAAAGACGTTTAGAATCATACAACCAAATAATGATATTACTGAGTATACAGTTAATATGTATGATGATAAAAGTCAGGAACTTAATGCCATACAAAACGACATCACGATAGGGCATTATGATGTGAGAATCATATCCGGTTCAACTTTGCCATCAAACAGGGTAGCAGAATACAATATGTACCTTGAGGCTTATAAGATGAATCTGGTAGACGACGTCGAGGTTTTAAAGAAGACTGAAATCTTTGACAAACAAGGTGTCTTACAACGAAAGGGACAAATGTCTCAGTTGCAATCTTATGTACAACAACTAGAAGCTCAAGTTAAGAAACTTAGTGGAGACCTCCAAACCGCAGAGCGTGAAGCAGTAAGCTCAAGGAAGAGAACAGAAACTGAGAAGTTCAAGACAAGGCTTAATGAAATTCAAAATGATACTAAGTTTAAAACCAAAGTTCAGGTTGATAATCTAAAAAGAATAGTTGACACAGAAGAAGGAGTTGTAAGAAATTGAAAACAGAAGTAGTGGGGACATTTCCACGGTTCTGCTTTTATAGACATCTGCAAAAGGTGATGCTAATAATAAAAGAAATCGAGGAATAAAATGGAAGACGCTATGAACGGAGACGCTAACACAATAGAAGGTGTGGAAGGTCAAGTTTTAGAACAAGTTGTTGAGCCAGAACAAGTAGGGAGTCAACCTGCAGAGCAGGGATATGAACAACCTATTGATGACGCTAAGAAATTTCAGTCAATGTATGACAGGAAAACAGCAGATTTTGATAAGCTTAATAATGAAGTCGAGGAACTTCGCAAGTATCAACAGTTAGGTAAGGTTTTAGAACAAAGACCTGACGTTGTTGAAGCTATGAGAAACACTTTAAGTGGAGGCAAACAAGTAGAGGAGCAACCTAAGCAGGAGCAACTAAGTGAAGATGCTTTTGACCCTTGGGAAGCTTACTACAAACCCGGTTCACCTTCGTATGAGATGAGGGTAAGCCAAGAAAAGAATCTTGTGAATAACGCTGTTCAAGAGCAATTCTCAGGATTACAAAAACAGATGGCTCTTAATAACTTAAAACAAGACCTTGCTACTAAGCATGGTTTTGATGACCCTGCAATGGCTGATGACTTTATACAATTTGCAACAAATCCTAGGGATGAACTTCCTATTGATATGTTAGTTGATGTATATAGAAAGTATAAGGGGGGAGAACAAAAAGTTTCTCCTAACTTAGAAGCTGTTCAAAGGACTCAGAAGATTGCACCTACGGCTGGAGTCGTACAAGGTGCTAGCCCTGAGCAACCTAATGAAATAGATAATGTATGGTCTGGAGTTATGGGGCAATCTAATAGAAAACAATATTAACTCAAGGAGTCTTAAATGGCAAATTACAATTCAGGAATTGTAAATGTTGGAACTCCGGGTGAACCACAAAGTGGTTATCATACTCGGAGATTATTCAACTTCTCAGACCGTGTCGCTGACTTAGCTCCAGAGGAATCTCCATTCTTCGTATATCTTTCAAAGGTAGCTAAAGTCCCTACGGACGACCCACAATTCCGATTTTTAGAAGACCGTTCTAAAATAGCAATGACAGACAGAAGTTTTGTTTTAGACGGTGCACATTCAATACCAGTATCTGGTTCTTCAATTACATATACAGTTGAAGAGTCTTCGGGTAGTGAAACATCAGTAGATTGGTTAATGAAGGGAATGGTTTTTGCAGTAGGATATGAAGAAAGCAATTCACCTGAAACAATTATAGTTAGAATCGAAAGTGCGCCTGTAGATAATGGTAGTGATACTAGCTTTGTTGGTAAAACAATATCAGCTATAGATGGAGCAGAAACAGGAGCAGACACAACAAGTTGTCAAGTTATTGGTACATCTTTTGGAGAAGGTTCTGGAGCACCAGATGTTTTCTCACAAGAGTTAGAAGATGATTTTGGATTTACACAAATCTTTAAAACAGCTTGTGAAATGTCTAATACAGCTAGAGCAACTAGATACCGTGGTTACGAAGATGAGTTCCAAAGAATTTGGAATCTTAAACTACGTGAGCATAAAGTAGACATCGAAAGAGCTATGCTTTTTGGTCAACGTGCAAGCGTTGGTGGAATACAATACTCAGAAGGTATTGCAGGTCACATTATCAAAAATGGTACAGCTAATGTTGGTGATACAGCATTATCTTACTCTTCAGGAGCACCATACTTTAGAAGCTCAACTGCTTCTGAGTTAACATATGACAGACTTCTATCTGATTTCGAAGTTGTCTATGACCCAGCTCGTGGTGGTGGAGATTCAAAGTTAGCCTTAGCAAGTTTACCTGTTATTACATTCTTTAATAAACTAGGTGCAGATGCTTTCTTAAATACTACAATGCAATCTGGAACTTCAACTGATGTAAACACAGGAGCTTCAAATCTTCGTTACAACCTTTCTGAAAAGCAAGGTTCATACGGTCATAGAATCTTAAGTGTTGATACAATTCATGGACAAATGAATTTAGTCAAAGAGCCTTTATTTAGAGGGCACGCTTCAGGTTTCTTATGTATGGTTGATTTAGACCACGTAGCTTACAGACCATTAGTTGGTAACGGTGTTAACCGTGATACTCAAATTATGACTAACGTACAATCAGCAGATGAGGATTTACGTAAGGATATGATTATGACTGAAGCTGGTTTAGAAGTTAGTCTTCCAGAGACTCACTACTTAATTAACTTAGAAGGAGTTTAATTATGGCTAGAGCAAGTGTAATAAATAGCAATAGTGGAAGTGAAGGTGAATTAGGATTAAGTCACGAATGGAAGCTAACTCAATACACAACTAAAATAACAGTAGCTAATGGTGCTACTACAGGTAAAGAAAGTGCAATAGCTATGCCGGCTCACTTTATGCCTACTTGGGTTGCTGTTACAGCTGAAAATGCTAGTAGTAATGCATGTAATCTTGTAGACGTAGGTAATGATGCTGATACTGATGATTATGTAGATGGAGCTGCTTTAGCAGTAGGTTCAAGTGCTGGTTTTAAAGGAATCTTATCTTGTAATGGGTTAAGAGGAACTGGAAACGGTATAGATGGTGCATTAGCAGCTGCTGACGAAGTTGAGATTGTTATATCTACTGACCCCGGAGCTAACACTCTAGTGTTAAGACTTGACTTTTTTGGTATAGGTCTTAAGTAAACTGAATAAATAAAGTTAACAGTACGGAACTGTGGGGGTTATCGAATAAAGGGTGACCCCCAAAATCCTAAAGGAAAATATGAATTGTGTAAAATGTAAAAGTCCAAACCCAGAACAATGGTTCTACTGTAGAGAGTGTGGAAGCAAAGCTTCTGAGCCTGCATACACAACTAATATGTTTATGCAAAGTGAGATTGGTAAGAGAAGTGATATAGAATTTTCGACAATGAGTATGGATGACCATATTGCAAAGTCAGCAAAAAGTAGAAATAAAAATACTAATAAAATTTGGAAAGACAGAATTAAACAGGCAAGTCAAGCAGGTGCTGTTTAATGGCTAACTTTGACGTACAGATACAAGACATCATAGGTGCATTTAGTGACCAAGCAGCTATGGATGATTTTATGACTGCTGGTTGTAAAGAGATTATAAATTCTTTACCTCCTCAGTTATTATTAAAGTGTGCTGACTTAACTACTTTAAACAATGTTACACCTAGTCTTGATACTTTAGATACAAAAGGCTTAGTCTTAGATGTTCTTAGATATGATGGAACTATAGACCAACCTTGTAGGTTAGTCCCTGTTTATAAGAGAGGTAGAATACAAGATTCTTCTGATATGGAAGTAGCAACTGTTACAGACCCAGCATATTTAATTATTGATAACACATTGGAGATTTATCCATTACCTACATCTAGTCAAGTAGGAAGAGTTCATCACGTTATTTACCCTACTGTAGATGCAAGTGCTGTATCTACTATAGCTAACTTTCCAGATGAAGCTGAGTACCTAGCGGTCTTATACTCTTCAATTAAAGCTCTTGGTAAAAACATAATTGATTTAAAAAAATCAGATTTAAGTATATCTGCTTCAGCTCCAAATGTACCGAGCTTAGGTACTGTATCTTATTCAGATGCTAGTAATGCTGATGCGAGTGCTAGCTCTGTAAGTTCTATTACGGTTTCTTCGGTTTCTGTTGCGGACATAAGTAGTAATCTTCCAACGTACACAAAACCTAGCAGTACTGTTAATTTTGGAAGTGGCAATAATTTTGATACTCTTTTAGTGACAGATGAAGATATTGAACTAGCATCTATAGAATTACAAAAACAAAACCAACTACTTGATGCTCATAGAACAGATGTACAAAATGAATTAAATGAGTTTAATAAAGAGAATGCTAAATATCAAGCTAGCGTTCAATCTGTACTGGCAAAGCATAACTCTGATTTACAAGTAGAATTAAGACAGGCTCAATTAGATGCCGCTGATGCTCAACAAGAAGCTTCTCAAGCAACAGACGTAGATAAGTTTAATAAAGCTCAAGACCAAGCTCTTGATTTGCAAAATAAATCTAATACTTTACAAGCAACTATTCAAAATAATGACGACTTAATACAAAAATTTTCAACTGAATTAAATAAATATAGTGCTCAAGTAAATAGTGAGGTTCAAGAATATTCTCAAAATTTAAATACCAATCAACAAAATTATAATATGTACTTACAACAGCAAGTAAAATTACAACAAGACTATGATAAAGGACTAGCACAGCTAGTAAATTAATATGGCAGTACATTCAATAAGTGTAAAAGAATTAATAAGTCGAGTAAGACTTGTATTCCCAGATGCTCCTGAAGCTTATATTATGAATTTAATTAATGATGCTTTAGTAGAAATAGGAATGTTTAAAACAAAAGTTGTTCACGCTAAGATAAGTACAGTTGCAGACAAAATGTATTATAGTTTAGCAGATGGAGCTCAAGACTCAAGTAACAATAAGCTAGAAGCTAATCATATATTAAGAGTTTATTTAATGGATAATGAAGGTGACTATATACAGATACCTAGGCTACTTGATAAGAATTTATTATTAGCTGACGCAACAAGTGAAGACAACGTAAACGCACCGGATTAATTATGGCAAGCAATATTAAATACCCAGAAAATGATGCAATGTATTTTATAGAAGGAGATGCATTAGCGTTAGTAACTAAAGTAGATTCATCTGGTAGCGGAAGAACTACAGCGAGAAAACAATTTAAAGCAATAGCAGAGTCTGTAACTAATGGTATATTACTACATTACTACGCAGAGCCAAATAGTGTAACTGCCATAACAGATAGTTTAGATATAGATAATGCACTTGAGCTTTCTGTAGTAGACTATGTTAAGAAATGTTTATACATGGATAAGGCTGGTAAAACAGCAGACCCTAATGTTATGCAAGCGTCAATGGCTATGGCGACTAAGCATGAAAGAAATTTTAAAGAAGCTATACAGAGGTATGGTGTCCGCAAAAAGGATAAGACTGGTGGCTCAAGAGTCGTCAAAGTACCGAATTTAGTTTAACCAATATAGAGGCTTTTAAAGCGGTGGTGGAGGAATATAGGATAAACAATGTCAGACATAAATAAGTTTACAACAAAAGAAGTTCTTAATAAAGTTCTTCTAGACTCTTCAGGTAATGCAGTCAATGCATTTTCTCATACAACACAAGAAGCCTTCAATGCGGCTTTAGACGATGACAACAGCAGATTAAACGTAAACCTTGTAGGTGGTACTATAGGGGGTGACGTAACTATTAATGGTGACTTAACTGTTAATGGTGATGGTGCAGGAGCTTACGATGAAATAGTTAATGGTCAATTAGTAACATTTAGAGATGATGCAAGTACAGTTGGGACAAATGACAATATAGTAATTGAAAATGATGGAGCTGGTGATGCAAGTTTAAAATTCAGTCTAACTGGTGCAACAGATTGGTTTACTTATATAGATAATTCAGACTCAGATAAATTTAAGATTAGAAGAAGTACAACAGACCATTTTACTATTGATGAGTCTGGCAACGTAGGTATCGGAACAGATTCTCCGGCAAGGAAATTTACAATAGTCAATACTACAACTAATACTGCTACTGGCTTTTTTTATACAAATGCAGTTCATACTGGAGTAGATACTCATTCAGTTGTCTCTATCCGTTCTGATAACGCAAGTTCAAATGGAGATGTACTTCATGTGCAAGGCGATGGAACTGGTAATCTGCTTACTTTAAGTAAAGATGGTTCGGATAAACTAACTGTTACTCACGATGGTAACGTAGGTATCGGAAATAATACTCCAAACGAAACTTTTGTAGTTTCAAAAAGTGCTGGTGTACCAGCCATAGAAATTAGTGCTTTTAGTACAACTGATACCCATAAAGGTGTATTGTCATTTCAAAAATCATCTAGTGCAACTATTAATACAATGGCAGCTACAGCTGCAAATGAAGATTTAGGAAGAATCGTAGCTCGTGGAGTCAACACTTCTCCAGCAATTGATGATGCAGCAGCAATTTTATTTGAAGGTGATGCTGCTCCAGATGCAGATGCTGTACCTGGTAGGATTTCTTTTTGGACATCGGATGCGGCTACATTGCAAGAACGTATGCGTATTGATGATGATGGTAATGTAGGTATTGGAATGACACCAACTCACAATTTAAGTGTCTACAATGATGGTGGTGCAACAAGTGTAGCGATTGGAAAATACGATACAAATAAAACAGTTGGTCTTTTACAGACAAATCAGGATTCAGATGGTTATTTTAGGATACAATCTTATGCTAGACAAGGTAGTACGTTTGGCAAGCTAATTTTAAATGAATTTGGTGGAAACGTAGGTATAGGAACAAATTCTCCAACTTCTTCAATTCATGCAAAATCATCGGCTTCAACACTCGGTACATTAGAAAGGTCTACGTCTGGTAATGCTTTATTAGAGTGGAAGAATACTGGCGATTCATGGTATGCTGGAATAGATAGCAGTCAGAATTTTAAGATTAGTCAAAATGGAGATATAGCTTCAGGTACTGAATTTAAACTAGAGGATGAAACTGGAAACGCCACATTTGGTGGTTCAATAATTGTTCCAGATAATAATGGGATTACTTCAGGAACATCTGATGGCTCTGATAACAAAAGTGTAGTAATCTCAGGTGGTGGGGCTCAAGGATATACAAGAGGAGCATATATAAATTTA
>Ga0208162_1000101_pt1 | contig 42463 bp, 47 predicted proteins | sample CB_VirMetaG_4_FD_184539 | JGI IMG/M metagenome (GOLD analysis project Ga0208162, IMG submission 184539) | Freshwater to marine saline gradient viral communities from Chesapeake Bay - CB_1508_1M Viral MetaG (SPAdes) (version 4) | ecosystem: Environmental > Aquatic > Marine > Coastal | place: USA... | reverse complement strand
AATAGGAGAGACCAATATCCAGGCTGCTCTTCGTGAACTGGCAGAGGAAACTGACATAAGGCCTGATCCAGAGGCTATGTCTTATCTAGGCGCAATGTCACATCCTCGTCGTGGTACTCCTGTTCACTTATACCATACAGAGCTGGCTAATCCTATCATACCTATTCTAAATGAAGAGCATGTGGACTATCGTTGGTGCACTTATGATGATCTGCTAGCAATGCCTAAAGATGAACCCATTGACATCACCTTGGCTACTGCATATGAGCGATACCATAAACCCGCGGTGGAGTGATATGGATAGACACAACCTCCTTTTCCAAACTTAAAATTTGTAGGACCAAACTATGAACATTCTTCGACACATCTTCCGAGCCTTCCGCCGAGCCTGGCAATGGTGGAGCGACCTACAGGACATGCGCGCTGAGGCACAGATCAGAGCAGGGAGATTGTTCCTATGATCTGCACCGGGAAGCTGGTGTTACCCGATATATATTAATAAACAGAAACTATCATCATGAAGTTAACCAAATTACTAAAAGAAGTAGCGTCTGATCGCAGATTTTCATTGAATGAAATAGATGGCGGTCAATTATTTGATTTCTTTTCCAGAAAGGGATATGAAGTTAAAGAACTCGGCGCAGAGAAAGATGGCGTGCAGAAATATGTCGTCGCAGATAAATCTGAGAATCAGTTTGTGCATTTTCAGCATAATAGATCTACCGATGAATTCACTGTCAGTCAGATGAGCGGATATCAGATTGACCAAAGCAAAGCCAATCGAGCAGGTATGAGAAGAAGTAGAGATGCTAGTGAAGTTGGTAAAATGGTTTACATGACCGATGGTAACTATACTCCAGTTGAAATTGATGCGATGGAACTCAGAAATCTTGTATCGCATGTGATGACTGGTTTGGACAGAGAAGCCAAAGCACAGCAGGACTTCTATGCAAAGAATCCATTAGCTGATAATATTAATGAAGCTACTCAGTTCACAAAGCCAGGCAAAGATGGCGATCCAGCTAAAGATGGAGACATCTATTATTCTGAGAGAGAAGGAAAGGCCATAGGTATAAGAAAGGGTGATTCACTTTATCACCTATATGTTTTTAATGGTACTCCGAAATTAGGCAAAGTAGCTGGTTCAGATAGACGATGGGAAAACATGGGGCCGGCTTCAAGAGGCTTGTTGGCACAATTGGCTCTGAAAGGAGTAGGAGGACTGTATTCAAAAGATGCAGCTTTAGCAGATGCCCGTACAATGCTTCAGTTTGTGTCTGATATGACAGAATCAGTTAATGAAGAATCCATGGTGAACGAAAGACTTAATGTATCCAGAGATCTGCTTACGGCTCTGTACAAGGACAGAGGAGCCACTACATTTGCACAGATGATACTTGAATTAAGAGATGAGAATGCTTTGGATGATCTAGTAGAAGCATTGCAAAACCAATACACTATATAATAAAGACACAGATATGAAAAGAACAGATGTGATAAAGAAACTGCGTGAAATGCGCGTTGATGAAAAGAAGATAGGTAAGCTCTCTTGGATGTTCATGAACGATGATGAGCGAATTGAAGCTTTGATGTCAGTGATTAAAGATCCGGATGATGTTGAACAGTACATTGAAAGCAAGTGGGATGACCTTCCACCAGCCGTAACACAGAATATGAGATTGGAATCCATCAATGAAGCCCGTAAGCCAGTTCAGAAAAGAGATTGGGACAAGGCTGATGATGATCAGAAAGAAGAATGGTTGTCACAGGCATTCTCCGATCCAGATGATGCGGCAGAATATATCGAAAGCAAGTGGGAAGATTTACCACCAGCGGCAACTCAGAACATGAGATTGGAATCAATTAATGAAGGCGGTATGAAGATCAACAAGAATGCCAAAAGAAAAGTTAGACCTCACGGAAATGTGAGTGCAGGTAATGTTGCCATCAGATTTGATGACAAGCCATTCACAGTTGTTGGTGTTGGCACCGTTGCAGAGCTAGAAGAATTTGACATGGATGGAGCTATGAAAGAATTAGATCTAGATCCTGATGATGAAGCCATTGCAGTGGAAGATCCAAACACCGGATATGCAGTTTACTCATATGACCTAGGTGGCGCAGTTGTTTATGAAAGCAAAGATACCATCAGCATGAACAGATTGAAAGAGATCGTCAAAGAAGAGGTCATCAATGAAACAAGGAATCTGGACAAGATGCAAGCCAAGTTGCGTACAGTTGATAATGCGCAAGATGTGCTAAGAACATTACGAGACATCATATCTGACACCAATACATTCAATGGACAGCAGTTCACCAAGCTTGAAGACATCTACGAAGAGATCAGAGAGTTGAAAAATGATGCCGGAATGAACATAGGAGATCTTGTGTCACCAGCTATTCTGGCTGCGTTCAAAAAAGACATGGCAGAGGTACCAACCGTGCTTTCCATGCTCAGTGATCTTGAAAGTGACAGAGTATCTAAATACAGTGAATTTGGAGAATGAAGTTATCATCCATCATAGAACAGATCTTCACTGAAGTAGGCGAAGGCTCTGCAAAAGCCTACAGATATACACAATCTTTCAACATGGCAGCTGAGGATGACAGTGCCGAAAGAACCGTGCTATTCAAAACAGAAGACGGTGATGAGTATGAAGTGAGAATACAAGCTTTCTGGGGTGACCATTATTATGCACGTGATGTGTACGGTGGCCCATATTTCACGATAGACTTTTTTGTTAAACCTGAAGATGGAGGATTCGGTGATGGTACAGCGGTTGTGAACAAAGGTAGGCTATTTAATGTGATGGCTACCATAGTGAAAGCTGCTAAAGAGTTTATGGATGACATTGATCATGAATCCAAAAACATAAAAACGATGAAAGTAGTTCCTTCAAAAACAGAAGGCTTTGATGATGATAGACGTGCTAATCTTTACATGGCTTACATCAAAAAACATTTACCGGTGAAGAGCATAAAATATGATGGTGATAACATCGTGGCAACATTCAAATGATGAAGTTAAAAGACATATTACTTGAGATCGGCGAAGGTTCAGCTAAACCTTATCAATTCAGAACCGTAAAAGACAAACCAGATAATACTGACCATAATAGACAGGTATCTTTTAAAACAGAAGATAATGACCAATATCAAGTGGAGCTACATGCATATTGGGGAGATAATTGGGTAACCGATACGCTTGGTTCTCACATCACAATAGACTTTCTTATAGATCATGGCTTTGGTAATCGTGATGCATATGTTGTTGTTAACAAAGGTCGATTATTCAGAGTAATGGCCACTGTAGTACAAATTGCCAGAGAATTCATGAAAGATATCGATTACAAAGAAAAGGGTATAGATACGTTAAGAATAGAACCTACAAAAGACGACTTAGATGACCACAGACGTTCCGGACTTTATATGGCTTATATCAAAAGACAATTACCTGTTGCCAGTGTCAAATATGATGGTGATGAAATCGTAGCAAAACTGAAATGATAAGACTGAAGGACATATTATTCGAAGTTGGAGAAGGCTCTGCCAAAGCATACTCTTACAAAATCGATGATGACTTACCAGGCCGTAACGAAGGCACTGAATACAGAGATATCTACTTCAAAACAGAAGATGGAGACAATTACATAGTAAGCTTTAAAGCTTTTCATGGACCTGCTGCAGAACGTGGCAGCCAGGCACGTAAACTCGGATCATATTTTCAAATTGATTTCAATACGCAAGATGATCAAGGTTTTGATGATGATGCTGAGCGTGTTGTTAACAAAGGCAGATTATTCAGAGTGATGGCTACCATAGTTAAGGCTGCTGAAGAGTTCCTAGACCATATTGATTACAAGGAAAAGGGCATCGACAAAATGTATGTATATCCTGCCAAATCCAAAAAGAGTGATCACAGACGAGCTAACCTTTACATGGCATATATAAAGAAACACTTACCTATTGCTAGTATCAAATATAATGGCAAAATGATAATGGCGACACTGAGATGATCAAATTAAAGAACATATTACTTGAAATAGGTGAAGGTACAGCAAAGCCTTACAAATATAAATTGACACGAACTGAGAGCGATCCTGACTTCGGTGATTATTTTAGACTTTATGAGTTTGTAACTGATTTAGGTACTCATTATGAAGTAATGTTTGAAATAGAAGAAGATTATTCAAAAGATGAACCGTGGGAGTTTATGAACATTGAATTTGGTGTAGATGAAAAAGATGGTGGAGGAGTTTCTTATAAAGTTGAAACCAATAGAGGTGAAGTATTTAGAGTTATGGCTACAATAGTAGATATAACAAAAAAGATTCTTAAAGAAAGAAAAAATATAAAAACACTCACATTCAGCGGTGCAAAAAAGGATGAAGGTGATAACAGAAGAAATAATCTTTATATGGCATATATTAAAAAGCATATACCGAATGTAAAGAATGTAGAAGTTGATGGAAGCGAAATCAAAGTTGACATATGAAACTAGTCAGCATACTCAACAATATTATCTCCGAAGTAGGTGAAGGCACATCCAAGCCTTACAATTATCAATCGATTCATGGTATTCAAAGAAGTGATGAAGACAATGGAGCACATGATACTCTAACGTTTAAAACTGAAGATGGTGATACATATGAAGTGATGATGGCTGCATTCTGGGGAGATAATTATCTTGCAAAAAAGCCTGTAGGTCCTCATTTCACAATAGACTTTTGGGTTAAAAAAAGAGGTTCGGATACAAGAGATACGGACGTTGTTGTGAATAAAGGACGATTGTTCAGAGTAATGGCTACCGTAGTACAAATAGCCGAAGAATTCATGGATCTTGTCGATTACAAAGAAAATAATATAAATCAGTTAATCGTATCGCCTACAAAAACAAAAGGTGAATTTGATGACAGGCGTGCCAAATTATACATGGCATATATCAAAAAACACTTACCTATCAAAGACATCAAATATGATGGCTTTGAAATTGTAGCGACATTAAAAGAATCCATTGATCTATCCGAAGGTGTATATGACCCAGGAGTCCTCAAAGCAGTATTTTTGGCAGGAGGACCTGGTTCAGGTAAAACATATATGGCACAGGAGCTGTTCTCATTCAATGCGGAGCGTATAGGAAGTGATACACCTTCCGGATTGAAATTTGTTAACACTGATCCAGCATTTGAATTCTATCTGAAGAAGCAAGGAGTAGATCCAAAGACGCTCCGATTCATGACTTCTGATCAGTTTGACAAAGTGACAATGGGACCAGACTCTCCCAGAGAGAAGGCAAAGAAGCTCAGAAACCTGCGACAGAAGTTCTTTGAGAAGGAACGGTTAGGTATGATCATTGATGGTACCGGAGATGATTTTGAAAAGATCAAAAAGAAGCGTGAGAGATTAGAAGAGCTTGGATATGACACTTATATGGTGTTCGTGAACACTGACATGGATGTGGCACTGCAACGCAATGCAGATCGTGAACGTAGTTTACCTGATGATCTTGTGACTGACATCTGGAAAGCAGTTCAAAATAATCTGGGTAAGTTTGCCAGACTCTTCGGTCAGGGACAGTTCTCCATTGTGGATAACACAGAATATGGTCCACTCTCCAAAGAAGTGGACAAAGAGGTGCAACGGTTTGTTCGTCAGCCAATCCGTAATCCAATTGGTAAGAAATGGCAAGAAGCTGCCATTGAAATGAAGAAGCGATGAGCGTACCAGAACAAGGACTTCTTATAGTTGGCATCGTGATTGGACTCACAGGCCTGATAACCTATCTACTATTAAAAAAGTAAACTTTTCTGAAAAAAAGTTACCAAATGATTTGGTATTACGAATAAAAGGTCTTATCTTTAAGTATAGATAAAAAGATAGATGAGAAAGCTCAAGATAGGTGATAAAGTTCAGATGTACTTCTTAGGTGCAATCGAAGAAGGTGTTGTCTATGACAAGTCCTCAGATTGGTACAAGGTTCGTTTGAATGATGGAACCAATCTCCCAAGATCAAATTGGAAGAAGGCAATCTCCGACAGAGATGCTCGATTCTGGCACATTGTGTCATATGTAGGTAAAGGTAAAGTTTCTTCCACCGCCAAAAAGTCAATGGCGGGTCTGAAAGAAGCATTTGATAAACAGAAAGAATTCATTAAAGGTAAAATACAAAAGTAGTTATGCAGAAATACAAAACATTTGAGACACAGAGATTTATGACCCGAGAAGATGCCATCCAGGCATTTGTAAAGAATTGGGGCTATGGTGAAAACTTTGCAGATCGTAACAAGTCCGAAGCTAAGTTTTGGACTTTGAATCGATTACAGAAAGTGTATGATGACCATTGTGAAAATTACATCAAGACAGAGCATGGTCGTTCTCGTAAAGAAAACATAAAGGAATCATATGTGGGGTAAAGCACTTTGGAGAATATATAAGATAATTGTCACCATCGGTATTGCAGTTGTCTTTGCAGTAGTTGCATTCTGGATATCCATGTTGACAGGATGCAGTAGTCAGAAAAAAGTAAAGGTGAAAGATTACATCTGTATTGATGGCTATCATGAAAACTTTTATTTGGAAAGATATGATAGTTGGTTGTGTTTAACCGCCGAAGGTATTTGCATAGCACCTGAAGATACCATGCAATGAAACATTTGTTTCTGATTTTTGCATTTGGTTTCATGTTTCAAGCCAATGCCCAATACTTTTATTTTCATACGTCAAAGGATGATATTGAAAAAGCAGCGAAGGCGGATGGATACAAAGTCTATTCGGAAGAACAGATGATAGGAGAGACTTTGAACATTATTTATTACCTTACTAAGGATAGCATAGTGATCAGAGTCGGCTACTTACCAGATATGAGATTACCAGCTTTCATACATTACAGAGAAGAAAATTAGGATAATTGAAAAAAAGTTCTTAATTTAAAGTATATGAAGAAATGTATATCCTGTGAAGAGCTTATACCAGCAGCTCGTTTGAAAGCATTACCGCATACCAAAGAATGTGTTCAATGTTCATCAGAAGAACGTAATATGGTGCGTTCTGTTATTACTGGTAAGAACACTTATTCTGAAGTTGAAGTTATCAAGTCCAAAGAAGGTAAACAGAACATGAGCCGTATTGAAGGCCGGGGTCGAGTCGGTTATGGTTCCATGTTGTATCGAGCCAAAGGTTCGCAATTAGATGTGACATCATATCTGACAGTGAATCGAGAGCCTCGTTATTATCGTCATGAAGCCGCGGCTGATGATCTGAAACAGATCCATAAAAAGATTGATGACAACTTCAATCTGTTCTTTTCTCATGATATAGATAAGGCAACGCAGAAGAGTCTGAAATATATCAAGGAATGTTTAGACAATCGGATGATCAATTCTGTTCAATACCATAAGTTAAAAAAGATGATAAATCTAGTTCATAACGCCAATGCAGTAACATCATGAAAATATTTATTTCCGAATGCTTAGCTTGGAGAACATTTCAACCGGCGAACTATGCCTTGGATCAGAACTCGAATATTTCATTGACGAAGAAAACATGACTGGAGATGTATATTTGGATGGTGATCTCATATTTCAGGCAATGGATGTTGTCACAGAAGAAGCATTGCAATTACAGTTACAAAAAGAATTTGTAATTAATATCATTGATTAACATATTTATATAAAAGGAAAGAGTCATGACATCAAATGAGCTATACGAACAAATCAACGAATTTTATCTAGACTTCAAAGAGAACCACGAAAAGTTCGTAAACAAAGGAACTAAAACAGCTTCTGTCAGAGCACGGAAAGCAATTGGCGAACTCAAAAAATTGGTCACTGCTTATCGTAAGGCATCTGTAGAAGAAAGTAAAAAATCATAACAATGAAGCAAGATCAGCTTAGACATATTATCAAAGAAGAAGTAAGCAAAGTACTTCAGGAGCAGAAGACGGGAGGATTGTTAGATACTGAAAATTTCGACCCAGTCAATCCAGATGTGGAGATTCCCGGTTTTGGAACAATGGATCGTAACTCACTGCGTATGGGTATTGTCAGCAGATTGGAAGGAGTTCTGGCAACTGCTAAGAATGCTGCCAAAGGTGGTCCAATGACATACAAGAACTATGAAAACATTGCTTCATTGCTATCAGATAATAATGTTCTTCTCACAATGATCAGAACAGAAATTGCAGTCGCAGATGAACTAGAGTCAATGCGCAAGCGTGGAGGTCGTAGAACCATCCCAATCCCGAAACAATATTAAACTTTTTTTACTTTTTTCTTGATTCTTTGAGAAAAAGGTCTTATATTTAAATTGTATCAAATAAAAAGGTTATGACATATTACATATCGAAAGTCAAGGTAGCCACGGACGGACCGAAAGGTGGCACAAAATGGTTGAATGAGACGTATCTCGTAAAGGCAGCTTCTGTAACGCATGCCGAGGAGTTAGTTTACAAAGATTTTGAAGGAGCTCAAATGGATTTCGAAGTGAAATCAGTGAGCGCATCTAAGATTGGTAAAGTAATTGATAACTCTCAAATAAAGTAAATGAAGGTACGTTATAAAGTTAATGATAAAGTAGTATTTGATTATCAGGGTAAGAAGCAGATCGGCGTCATAACAAATGAACGCTATTCGCATAAGGCATATAATTATGATCTTCGTGCAGAGAATGGATCTGGTTTCATTTGTGTTTTTGTAGACAAGAAACGTCAAGCAGGCGTTCCTGATTATCCAGTTATCGACAGCAAGTTGACTGAAGCCTGGAATGAATATGGATCTGGGACAACCAATCTTTGGGCCAATCATAATGTTGGACATACCAGAGCAAATTATCCAGAAGGTACTGAGTTGCTTCAGGATGGAGATGTTGTTTACAAGAACAATATTGAGATATTGGTCAACCATATCGAACGACATAACAATCTAACCTTCTTGAGAAGTCATGCTTAAATCAGAGCAACATGTAAAGCGTTTATTTCCAGATGCGCGCCCCATCACTTATGAAGATGGGGTTCGTATCATGGATCATGACGTGTTCATTGCAGAAGAGTATCTGTTTCCCGAAACGTATGATCTGGAACAGGCTTGGGAGTACGCTGCATTGGCATGTAAGACAACTCAGAACTTCAATCGTACTCATCCAATGAGAATGGATCTTAGCACACTAGAAGCTAAGAAGCGCAGAATTTCAAGACGTAAAAAAAGAAAACAAAATGTTGGATAAAATGAAACAATTGCTGAGTTTTGATAGTATCGCAAAGCAACAGAAACAGGAACAGGAGTTGCAGGAACTTATCGAAGCTGAAAAGGAAAATGAAGTAACATTAGTATCCGATGCTGAAAATAATTTTATCGGTATCACTATGGATGATGTCGATACATTAACAAACCCAGAACCAGATCCTATATTCAGTACTGAGGTGGTAGGTTATCCTAATCGACAGGTACAGTATCATTTCTATTCTATTATTCAAAACTTTATACCAGCTGATCATAGCATTTTGCATTTCGGTGCTGGCCGCGGAGATTTCAAGACATGGCATAAAATGACATACGGTAAGGATTTGGATTATGTCGGTATAGAGAAAGAAAAATCATTAGTCGAAGCAGGTAAAGAAGCTAATGGATCTGATATGAATTTACAGTGTAAAGATTGGACTAAAATAAGTAAAAATCTAATTAAAGACTGGTGTATCAATATCGGTTCGTTTAACAAAGCATATGAAGATGTTGATGACTATGGTCAGTATGTAAAAGATACTATAGACCTTATGGTGAATCATTCTAATCGAGGCGTTGTCATATCATTTACATCTGATCAATTCGAATTATCGGAGACAGATATTGAAAATGGTTTACATCAATTCAATGCCGGAGACTTATTAAAATGGGCCTCCAAGAAATATAAATTAACAGCCGTGGATCATGTAGGTGCTATGCAATATGGTCAATTTATTTTAATAATTTACAAAGAAGTAGAAAATGGGTAACCGACTAAACAATTCATTTGCTTGGGGCAAGACTAAAACAAGAAGAGGAAAATTTTACAACTCAGTTGATTTTGAAACTAATGAAAATCTTATGGAACGAGATTACCAGCAAGATTTAGAAAATGCTAAGCTTGGTAAGTTCTATATCGGTAAAAGTGTATTTGAATTAACGAGAGGAGAGATTGATCTCATCATGGATACCTTATATCGAGCTAAAGATACAGCTGAAAAGAAATATAAAATGGGTATGCTGAAATAGCAGAGTGTTTACATATTTATATTAAATGCAGAAAGACGCTATATACATAGAAGATTTTCTTTATTTTCATATGAAGTTGTCTATACAAAATAAGATAGAATTTGTATACGACTTATTGAAAAATGATGTGGCATATGCTGTGGAAAAACATCTTAGTGTCGATGAAGAAGAATTCATTGACGAAGTTGCCACATCAAGTATGGAACCGCTGATCATTTCAGCTATCAAAATTGAAGATCAGATATTGGGCATTAGCATGCATGGTGATGAACTTTATCTCAATTCAGATAGTTTAAAATTGATTAGGAGATATGTTAACAAGATGTGTTTTGATGGAATAGTACTTAGCAGATTGCGAGACAAAAAGAAATCAGAATATGATCCAATGCGTTTTTTCAGAGCATATAAAATAATAGGACATGGAGGTCCAATTTCCATGAACTAGATATATATTAGAAATAGATTGGTACTGCGGACCTTTCTTTTTTGTTTTTTTTAATTTTTAAATCATCTAAGGAGATTTATTATGAGTACATTAGATTTACATCCATTCGATTTGATGTTCCGCAATTTTTTCGACAACGGAACAGAGTTCAGAACAGCATTAAACAGTAAGGTTCAGCATCCAGTTGACATTTCAGAAACAGACGATGGTCTGCAGATTGAAATTGCAGCAGTTGGTGTTGACAAGCAGGACTTGGAGTTACAGACCCAAGGAGATACTTTGCGAGTTGCATACCGTAAAGATAATCGACCTGCACATGAGTATATCCATAAGGGTATTGCTCGCAGAAACTTTGACTTAGGTTGGAGGCTTGCAAGAAAGTTTGATTTGGAAAAGATAGATGCCAAATTAGACAAAGGGTTATTATGCATCAAAGTTCCTTACACTAAGGAACAGGCTACAAAAAAAGTTTCTATCAGCTAAAATGAGATTGGTCCGCAGTCAATCTTTTTTTCATTTAGATTTGGTATTACGAGAAATAGTTCTTATCTTTAATTTATAATTAGAAAGTATGAGATTAGGCTATGCCTGTGTTAACATGACATTAACGTCCCGCCCAAAGAAATTAGGTGGTCGTGTTACAACTTCTAGGACGTTACGAAAAGCATCTTGGCAGCCAACTTGGGATTTGCATAAAGTAGGCGAACTGTCTGTTGCTAACGCAAAAGATCTGCTTGATTATCTGAAATGGAATGAAGAGCATAGAATTCGTTTGTTTCGAGTCGGTTCTGAAATTGTGCCATGGCATGATCATTTTGAACTAACAGATCTCCCGCAGTATGATGAACTATCAGAAGCTTTGTTCAAGGCCGGAGAGTATGCTCGAGAGCATGGCCATCGTCTCACGACACATCCAGGCCCATTTCACGTTCTAGGTTCGCCTAATCAAGATGTAGTAGAAAGAAGTATTACAAGTCTCGAAAGACATTCCGAAGTATTTGATCTGATGGGCTTTGAACCGTCTCATGAAAACAAGATCAATATTCATATTGGAGGTGCTTATGGCAATCATGAAGGTACTGCAGTAAGATGGATTGAAGGTTACAATCGTTTGTCAGATGCTTGTAGAGCGAGATTGGTTATTGAAAATGATGATAAAAGTAGTATGTACAGTGTGCGTATGTTGTATAATTTGTTTCATCGTGTTGTAGGCATGCCTATCACATTTGATTATCATCATCATATGTTTCATCCGGATGGTCTTGATGAATATGAAGCATTGCAAATGGCAGCTGATACGTGGCCTTCAGATGTACGTCAGTGTACTCATTACAGTGAATGCCGGACTCACGAGAAACAAAGAGACTTCGAAGAAATGATTCAGAAACAAGGATTGAGTCTGAATGAAGTTCAAGAGTGGCCTGAATTGGCAAAAATAAAACATAACATTGATAAGATTAGAAAACAAGCACATTCTGATTACATCTATGATGAAATCCGTACATATGGTATGGACTTTGATATTGTGGTGGAAGCTAAGGCAAAAGAGTTAGCCATTCTCCATTACAGACATATTTATCCTAAAAGCGAAAAAAGAGTTTTATAATGAAAGACAGAGAAAACACACTAAGACGGCTTGATGAAGCTGATAACATGGTTATGATTTTACAACAAACTGTGGAACGTAACATGCCTATTGATCGTGCAGAAGCAATATCCAGGCTCAAAGAAATCAGACGTAGGTTACAGTTTGTAACTGATCGCGTCACTGCAAGCTAATATGAAAAAACTATTACCATTTCTGATTGCCATATCAGCGCTGTCTATTTCAGGCTCTGCTGCATTCTTTTCAGTATTTGGTTTATCTAAACTATTTGCAGGAGCTGCCACAGCTGTGATCATCATGGCTGGTACTCTGGAAGCTTCTAAGCTGATCATAGCAACATTATTACATCAGTATTGGAAGAAGTTGAGTATATTGTTGCGAGCGTATCTTACCATAGCAACGCTTGTTCTAATAATGATAACTTCCATGGGTATCTATGGTTTCTTATCTGCCGCATATCAGGAAACAGCAAATGCCTCGTCAATGGTTGACAAAGAGATAGCATTGATAGATAATCGTATTGAGACTTTTCAGAAACAGAAAGATCTCAAATCAGAATCATTAACTGGTATTGAAGATCGTATTGCTCAACTAAATGAAGGTATCAATAACATCGAATACAGTTGGGTAGACAGAGATGGCGCGGGAGATCAGAGAGAACTATTATCAAATCAATTAGAAATAGCAAATTCAGATTATATCAGACTTACAAGTGAGATATCTGATCTAGATTCTGCCATTCTGACTTTGGAAACAGATCGATTTGATGTTGAGATTGATTCTGATGTCGCAGCTGAATTAGGGCCATTGAAATACATATCAGAAATAACCGGAAAGCCAATGGCTCAGGTAGTGAACATACTTCTGCTCATTATTGTATTTGTATTTGACCCGTTGGCAATCTCGCTCGTAATAGCCGCTAACCGCTCATTTGAAATAGCCTTTAGTAAGCCTAGTTCAAATAATAACGTAACAGAGACTACACCAAATAAGAACGTTATAGAACCAGTAGAGATAGAAGCAGATGTGGATGATTTACCTAATATAGATGTTGTTGAAAAGAGAATGGACATCATTGGGCAGAATGGTAACACAGGTCTTCATTATGAAGATGATACTAAAAAAGAAACAGAAGAACAGAAAGAGATTGAAAAGCCGGCTCCAAAACCACGTAGGAGATCGGGCGGTTATTGGTATTAAACAAATGTATGAAATTAAAGTTCAAAACTAAAATTATTGATGGCGAACGGTATATGATATGCCGTAATAGCATAGCTGATAAAACACATTGGTCATGGCCACATCTGATGAACGAAGATCGGTGTAATAGGTATTCAGTCGTATCAGGCGATACCACTTCAATTCTATGTTACAAATGTACAATGAAGACAGTGCCACAACCAAAGATTAATAAAGGATATGTGTCATCAGGACGTCCTCGGGGCTGGCAGTTTATGAAAGAATTTGTTGATAAAGAAGGTAATGTATTTCATAAAGGTGTTGAACAGCCAAAACTTAAAGGTACATTGAAACCTACTGTAATCAAACCGTCTAACAAAAAGAAATTGTCAAAGAAAGAGAAGGCGGAGTTGAAATTGGAACTTCAAAAGCAATTAGCGTTCCATAGAGGAGCAATGAAGAAGGCAAAGTTAAAAAAAGATATTAAATCACATCACGTAAAAGTGTCTCGAATTCAACGTAAGTTGAAAAAGCTATAAGCTTTCTTTGATAGTTGATATTTTTTTCTTATAATTAGATATGAAAGATATCTACGGAGAATCCGGCCCATCAAAAATTATGAAAGAATCTAATTCTGATATGGGTCATTTATATGAATCACTGAATTATCAGCTTGGTACCTTGTTAGATTATGACGATTCTATTATATATCTGAATGAGGAAATCACTGACAGCAGTGTGACAGATTTTATAATCCGAATGCGTAGTTTACTTCAACATCGAGCGGATAAACAAGCACCGGTAAACATTTTGATTGATTCGCCCGGCGGAGATGTATATGCCACTTTAGGTATTATTGATTACATTGAACAATTGGATGTGAAAGTGAATACACTCTGTCGTGGTAAAGCATTCTCAGCCGCAGCTATCATATTAGCATGCGGTACTGGTACCAGAATGTGTAGTAAACGTAGCACGGTAATGTTACATCAGACATCAAGTTTCTTAGGAGGGAAGATGTCCGACATATCAGCATTTCTAGAAAATGTCAAAGTAATGGAAAATACCATTTATGATATCTTAGCAGAAAAAACAAAAATGGATGCAAAGTTTTGGAGAGAGAATATGAAATCGGATATGTTCTTAACTTCTGAACAATTGTTATCTTATGGTTTAATTGATCAAATAATTTAAAATGTTATCAGCAGAACAAATACATCAGAATTGGGAAACGTTTCAATCGCAGATAAAAGATCTGTTTCCGGGCAGAGCAGATGCCTTAGCTAAACTTTATGATGACTTAGGCGAACGCATGGCATTGGCACCTGCGTCATCTATATCACATTTTCATAATGCCTTTGAAGGCGGATATGTTGATCATATATTACGTGTCATGGAATTTGCAAACATGCTATATGATGTGTATGATAAAGCTGGCATGGACATGCATGGCTTCACAAAAGAAGAATTGATGTTTGCAGCCGTGCACCATGATCTAGGTAAAATTGGATTTCCTGGAGATGGTGGAGAAATTTATCAACCTAATGACTCAGAATGGCACAGAAAAAATCAAGGTCGGATGTATAAGATCAATGAGAACAATCCATTCACCATGGTTCCAGATCTGAGCATTTGGTTGTTACAGAAATATGGCGTCGAAATGACATGGAATGAATTTCAGGCAATTCGTATTCATGATGGTCTATACGATGAAGGCAATCGTCCGTATTTCATTTCTAGATCAGAATCTAGCAAACTGAAAACCAATATGGTGATGATCTTACATCAGGCAGACATGATGGCATCTCGAAAAGAGTATGAAGCATATCGTGACAAGAAGCCATCCGCTTCAATACCTAAACGATCAACCCGTACGGGTAAGAGCAGCATTTCATCATCTAACAAACCTATGAACACGAAAGACATGTTCAATGATCTATTTGGATAAATTATGATAGCAGCAATAATCACAACATCAGCATTGTTAATAACATCGATTCTACTAAATTTGAATCAGATGCGTAAACAAGAAAAACTTGAAGAGTATATTGAAGATCTGGAAAATTCCAATACCAATTACTATACATTTTATAATGATCTCAAAAAGATGTCAAATGAGTCTTATTCTAAAATGCGACAGATTGACCGAATAGGATCATTTGAATCAGATGATGAAATTGGTTTCATTTTCAAAGACATCAAACTGATAATAGAAGAACTTAATAGGAAGTTTTAATGAGCAGTGTAGATAGATTTTATGAATGGTATAGGACTGAAGGCAGTCAGAAAGAATTGGAACTTTCTAAGAATAAAAAGTATAAGCGACAATACTTCACTTTTGTAACTGAACAAGCGATTCATGCTTATAATGGAGAAGAAAACAAATATAAGCGAGATAGAATCTTCAAGGAATATATCAATTATCCATTTCATAAGTTGGTGGAGAATGTATATCACACTTTCAAGTTCACATATTTTGATGTTCCTTATGAAGATGTGCAGAAAGAAGTTGTGGCATTCATGACAGAGAAAATTGGAAAGTTTCAGCAGGGTAAAGGAAAGGCATTTTCCTATTTCACTATCATTGCCCGAAACTATCTAATCATACAGAACAATTCCAATTATAAGAAACTCAAAGCACGAGCAACTACAGATGCAATTGACATGGAACGTGATCTGGACACTGAAATGAATTTGTCGGAACATCAAGAGAATCTGAGAGATTTCATTGATCAATGGGTTGCCTGGTATGATAAAAATCTCAATAAACATTTCACCAATGAACGTGACATTCAGATTGCTGACACAGTGTTAGAACTATTTAGACTACGTGCTACTTTGGAAAGCTTCAATAAGAAAGCTTTATACATTTTAATTAGAGAACGTACGGGAATGAAGACACAGTTCATTACCAAAGTTGTGAACATCATGAAAGCTCAGTTTGAAGAAATGTACAAAGAATACCTACGAACAGGTCAGTTAACAGAAATATAACGGTTTCATATTTATAGCAAAGAGTCTATGAGTACTGAATTTGAACTGTTCAAGGGAACTACCTTTTCTGACTTGATGAAGGACATATATCACAATTCCAAACGCAAGTCCAGGCAGATAGAAGGCCTTATCAAAGAATTGCAGCCAATGATTAACAATGTTGGCGATGCCACAGTCATCGTTCCTATGATCAAAGATTACCTCGAAGTGTCAGTTAAAAATGACGATGCTCTGGTCAAGTTGGCAGCAGTTGTGCAACGATTAGTAGCAGGTAATAAACGTGATGAAGAAGGCAGCCTGTTATTAACAGATGAAGAGCGAGATCAACTTCTGAAAACAGCTGAAGAAGAAATTGAAAAGATAAAATCAGGAGAAGAGGATGGTAAGAGAGATAGGAACAGCCGAAGTAATATCATCGGATCTGTCGACAATACAGAGGAGTAAATTTAATGAACCAAATATTGAAATACCTCAGGGATCAGTTTTAGTTCGTGTTCGTGGAGCGTCACATTACGCCGGCTCCGAAGTAGCATTAGCCTGTCCATTCAATATGAATTTTTACAAAGTGCCATTGCCTGGCGAAATAGTTTTAATTGTAGGTGCTATTGATGGCACGACAGGCACTTTTAATGGCGATAGAACATATTACCTAAACGTTCTATCATCATATCACTCTGTTAATAGTAACAAATTTCCTAATCATTCTCAAATTGTTGAGGGGAGCAGTAATGATATATTAGACACAGGATTATCAGTTGAAAATCCTACGAACACAAGAGATAATAATATTTCATTTCAAGAACGTGACATCATACCTATACAGCCATATGAAGGCGACATGATTCTGCAGGATCGGCATGGATCTGCTATAAGATTTTCAGGCACTGTATTACCAGCTACAGGTTATCAACAACGGCCATTTTGGAGAAGTAATAATGCTTCTGATCCAATTGTTACTATTTCATGTGGTTTGAAAACGGGAGGTAACTATTACACAATTGAAAATCCTGATGACACTGCCAGTAGCATCATAATGTCATCAAAACAAAAAATAAATTCAACTACACTGTCACAATCTAACATTGGACGTACTGTGAAATCGCTTTCCAGATATGAGAATTCACAGATATTATTGACAGCAGACCGTTTAGTGTTCAATTCCAAGCGAGATGAAATAGTATTGTCTGCCAAAAATACAGTATCTATTGCAACTCCTAACTGGGCAATGGACATGGATGAGTTGTTTGATATCTTGGAAGGTGCATTAACAGAATTGTCAAATCTGACACGCGGTGTTGATAGTTTTGCGACCGGTGTAGGACCTACCGGCCCTGCCACCAATCTTGGGGCATGTTTCAACTTGTTGCAAAGATTGAGGAGAATGAGACAGTAATGCCTTTGGATAAAAGCAAATTGCAGGAAAGTTTAGTAACCATTTTCTCTGACATAAATTTTGATACCACATCAAAAGAAAAATTTTTAGAGATTTTCGATGCTATAGTAGAATATAGCCGTGGGGTTGTACCACCTTCAGCTTCAGTGGACGCCGCCGGCGAAATCATTTCAAGTCTTCTACAAGCATTTCCCGGCGGTCTTTTTTCTGATGGCATTACATTACTTGAAAGACAATTACCCAGATTTGCCAAAAGTATTGCGTTGGGAATGCTGCCATTATATAAAGGTAAGGCACCATCACAGGCTTTAACAAATCGAATCAAGACAGTAATGGCAGACAATGCAGCAAAGGGTAAGACTACTGTTGAATGTGCCGAATCCATGGCCAATGTTTTACATGATTGGTTTTCTACGGGTACAGCTGAAGCTACTCCTATTGCCTTAGGATTGCCGCCGACAGTACCATCTTGGGGTATCGGTGAATTGAAAAGAAATGATTTAGAATATACAGAAGACAATTATTCGGGCATTAAATGGAGACCGGAAGATAGTGACGGTCATCCTAATGCTAATAGATTGCGAAGAGTATTGAGAGCTTTTAAATATGGCGAAAAAGGAAGACGTATAACTGGAAAATCGGTTGGCGAAATTTCGAATGGTGGCGATATTTCAAATATACTTGCTAGTTGGGTCATATTCGTAATCAATGAAATAAAACGTGAGTTACCGGACGCAGAACTCGCATTTACAGGAGGCAATGATATATTTCATCAAAACTTAGGATATAAAAGTAATCATACTTATGGTAATGCTATGGATTTTGTTGTGAAACCTAGATCATATGTAAGTCAAATAGAAGAAATATTACATGGTATATCAGGATCACCTGCCAATTACAGATTTGATGGCGAACCTCTCTTCAGATTTATTAATGAATATGCACATATATCTAAAGCAGGAACAGCTCCTCATTTTCATATAACTGTACATCCGATACCTCCTGATAGTCAGGAATCGCTCTCACGTGCAGCGAAATCTACTAGACTAGTATCTACCGGCTTAGTGACTGAACGTCCATGGGTAGGAAATGTGTTTATATTTGAAGAATCTACTCAGTCATTGATAATTGAGCAAAGACAAGTATAATTCTGTTACATTTCATATTTATAGTAAAGTAATACTATGGGTAAATTTACACAAGCTTTAAGGCAAATGATCAGACAGGAAATGAGAGATGTTCTAACTGAAGAACTTCTGCCTATACTGAAAGATGTGTTATCAGAACAACGGCAGCCAATGCATGCCAAACCGCAGCGCAGAAAGCCTGTCACAAAGAAGACATTCTCAAAGAATTCCATTCTGAATGATCTGTTGAATGATACAGCGACGGCTACAAACTTTGCTGAAATGAATACAGGTCCATTAGTTGAATCTGGATTGAGCATGATGAGTTCAGAGCCAGATGTCACGCCAACTACTGATATCGATGGCCGGCCTGTTGATACATCAAATGAAGCTGTTGCTAATGTTTTGAACATCATGAATAAGGATTATTCTGCTCTGATGACAGCCATTGATAAAAAGAAGGGTCGTAGATAATGGCCAGACCAATCTACAGATTAGAACCGTTTAACACAACACCTAATGTTGCACTAGGCATAAAATTGCCATTCAATAGACCTGCATCTGCATTTTCTGAATTTTCAAATTATGCGTCTGGATCATCTGATGGTGGATCAGTTTTTGTGCAATCATACACAACATTAGAACAAGTTGTAAGCAATATCAAATCATTGTTACTGACTAGAAAAGGTGAACGATTTATGCAGCCTAATCTAGGAACTGATATTTTTGATACTCTTTTTGAAAATTTAACTGATCAAACATTGACAGGTTTAGAACAATCAATTAGAAATGATTTTCGATATTGGTTACCATATGCTACTCTGAATAATTTAATGGTAACTCAGGATAGAGTATTAAATAGATTTAGTATCAAATTTGATGTTTCAGTTACTACATTGGGAGCTAACATAATAATCAATGTATTGTTAGATGAAGAAACTATATTACAGATTGATACAGAAGAAACTGCAGTGACAAATACTGCTCAGCAATCATTTCAATTAGTTCCAATCAGTTCCGCTCCTGTCACATCGCCGGGTACATATTAATGAGATATGAATTATGACACAAATTAAAAAAGAAGTAAAATATTTGAATAAAGATTTTGCACAATTTCGGCAGAATCTAATCAATTTTACAAAAAATTATTTTCCAAATACATATAGTGATTTCAATGAAACATCACCAGGTATGTTATTTATGGAAATGTCATCATATGTTGGTGATGTGTTATCATATTACACGGATACAGCTTTTAGAGAATCAATACTGAGTTTAGCGCAAGAACGCAGTAGCATTATCACATTGTCCAAATTATTTGGATATGATGCTAGAAATTTTTCTGCAGCTACTGGTAAAATAGATGTATACCAATTAGTGCCAGCCATAGGCACTGGCACTAACATTGAACCAGATATGCGCTATGCATTGTCTATAGCAGCTGGTATGACTATGACATCTGATGCTGATGTTTTATATAGAACTGTTGAGCCTATCGATTTTAATAATGACCCAGAAATAACAGTTTATGAACTAAATGCATCAGGAGATGTAGCAAGATACTTACTTAAAAAGGAAGCTGATATAGTATCTGGAGAAGTTAATACACAGGAATATATTTTCAATGATCCTAAAGCTTATGACAAAATTGTATTATCAGAAGATAATGTCATAGACATTGTAAGTATCAAAGATTCGGCTGGTAATGAATGGCGTGAAGTGGATTATCTAGCCCAAGATACTGTATTTGATGATATTTTAAATATTCCTTTCAATGACCCGACACTTAGTCAATTCAGATCAAGTGTTCCTTATATTTTGAAATTGAAGAAAACTCCTAGGAGATTTGTAACTAGAACTAGAGCTGATAATAAAGTTGAAATACAATTCGGGTCTGGCATCAGTTCTGACGCTGATGAAGAGATTATACCAAATCCGAAAAATGTAGGTTTAGGTCTTGAATATTTAAGAAGAACAACTAACAATAATTTAGATCCGTCTAATTTTCTTTATACGAGTACATATGGATTAGCTCCTAGTAATACAACGCTTACCGTAACATATACCGTTGGGGGAGGAATAAATGATAATACCGGAGTTAATACTATCACAGAAGTAAACGACGTCACATATCTTAATGAAGGCTCTACTGTAAATTTAGATGATACTAAAGAGACATTGGCGATAATTAATCCAGGTGCTATCACCGGCGGTGGAGATCGAGAATCAATTGAAAATATTAGACAAAATGCAATCGCCAGCTTTGCAGCACAGAATAGAGCAATTACAAGAGAAGATTATATTTCTAGGATTTATGCAATGCCACGTAGATATGGATCTGTTGATAAAGCTTATATAGTAGGTGATACTCAGATCAATACACATGATCAGAGTTATCCTAGCTATACAATTCAAAATCCATTAGCATTGAATCTTTATGTTTTATCTTTAGATGAGAATAAAAACTTAACGCCGGCTAACTTAGCAGTTAAAGAAAATATCAGAACATACTTATCTGAATATCGTATGTTAACTGATGCTATTAATATAAAAGATGCGTTCATTGTCAATATAGCTTTGAATTTTGAAATTGTAGCTAGACCAAATTATAATTCTAATCAAGCAGTACTAAATTGTATTGAAAGATTAAAAGTATTGTTCAACGTTGACAGAATGCAAATAAATGGAAGCATTGATATGAATGCTATTAGGGCAGATCTAGATTTAGTCGAAGGCGTACAAACTGTTACAAGTTTTGAAATAGAAAACAAATATTCAACCGCAAATGGTTATTCCGGAAACTTATACGATATTGCTAGTGCAACTAAACATGGAATATTATACCCTAGCTTAGATCCATGCATTTTTGAAGTAAAATATCCAAATCGAGATATTCAAGGTAGAACTGTAAATGTATAACTATGTATAGATTATTTTACGCTGAACGCGATGCTACTATTTATGAAAGATTCACTGAACGTAATACCGGTGTTGATCAGATATTGGAACTTATCAAATTATCATCAGCGTCTGCTGATTTTTCTGATACTTTTAATACTAGAATATTGATAGACTTTGGTTCTGAAATTAATACACTGCGTACTGCAATTAACAATGGGAAAATTCCACCTTTAGGTAACACAGCTAATTCAGCATCAGTATATCTTAAAATGTTTGCTGCCGAATCTGAAGATTTGCTACGTAGTTATAGCTTAGAGGCTTATCCTGTTTCCGAATCATGGACAAATGGTAATGGAACATTCAATGATGATCCTGAAGTTCGAAATGGTGTATCATGGTTATATAGATCTGGTACACCTAATGCTGTATTATGGAGTACTGCATCCGCACATTCAAGTGATGATATATCAGCTACAAATACTAATGGCGGAGGTACTTGGATCACCGGGTCTACATATGAAGCTTCACAATCATTTCAAAATGAAGTACCTGATATTAGAATGAACGTCACAGACATAGTAAAACATTGGGTTGATCAAGATATAACTAACAATGGATTCATTGTTAAACGTTCTAAAACCGACGAATTATCCGGTGATATTTTAGGATCAATTAAATTTTATGGAAGAGAGACTCATACAGTATTTGTGCCAAGATTAGAAGTAGCATTTGATGATACAATATTCGCGAATACTGGCTCAGCTGAAATTTCATCTGAAACGTATGTGCCTTACATTAAAAATATCAGAGACGAATATAGGATATCTGATATAGCAAAGTTCAGAATAGGCGTACGTCCTGAATTTCCTACTAAAACATATACAACATCATCATTCTTTCTGACCGGTAATAGATTACCAACATCAAGTTTCTATAGCATTTTAGATTCTGTAACAGATGATGTGATAATACCATTTGATACAGCAGCTACGAGAATTGACTGTGATACAAATGGTAGTTTCTTTAAACTAAGAATGGATTCATTCTTTCCAGAACGATTTTATAAAATAAAATTAAAAATTGAACGTGATGGAGGAGATGATGTGCAGACATTTGATGATTTTTATTTCAAAGTAGTTAAATAATATGTTATGCCAAATACTTTTTTTCTAAATTCTGCTAACAATACATTTCCTGCCGAACCGTTTACTATAAACGGATATTACCCATTATATTTTACAGAATTTGCGGCTAGAGCAGCGTCACCTTATAATACATATCACATACATGAACTGAATAATACCGTATATTATATGCCTAACAATTTTGGACAAATAGGTGTTCCACAATATCATGGCAATTATACCGGCAGTAACACCCCAAATGGTATTTTGATAGCTGATAGAAATGATGTTGGCACTTTACAATTAGATACTCAAACGAATGAATATGCATTTTATGGTTTACAGCAAACTGTTCCTACTTCTAATAATACAGTTTTACAAGATGTTTTAGATCCAGGATTTAGTTATTTTGTCCAAGATGATCAAGTATTAGAGCCAGGACAAAATAAAATATTTATTGCTAACAAGCCAGTAGATTTATTAGACATTCATGATAGTTACATAAGATTTGGTCCTCATAATTTAGTATCAAATAGTTTTATTGTAGATGATGTATTCTGTGTTTTTTATATAGAAGATGGTGTTGCTAAGCCAATACCAAATTATAAAACGTTGGATGTCATGTTAGTGGAAGAAGGACAAACATATGCTTCTATCATAGTGGCAGAAGAAGCGGATTTCACAACATTTGATATGTCATTAGATGGTACAACGTTCTCTAGTACTGTATCAACACCTTATGATGAATTCATAGCACGTTCAATGCCAGATAGATCGCCTGAATGGAACTATGATATACGATTTAGAACTGGTTATTTACCAATAGCTCCTTTTGTAAGAGACCCTGGTGATTATGTCCTACCAATAACAACAGCCGGCGTTCCAACCGTACAAGCACAATATGCGCCACGTGTATTCCAGGATCAGACATTCAATGAAAAAATGAGAGAAAAATTTGAAGGTCAGATGGTTGTTTTAGATTGGCCAAATTTGACCGGTAATTGGAATGATGATGAAGTGGCAAATTTCACAACAGTACAATCTGACGATCTTGTAAATAATTTACGAATGATGGTACATGGTCATTGGAAACAAGTCACTGATGTATTTGTTATCAAAAAATATGCTTATGTCAATGACTATGACATATCCAGATATGGATCTGTACAACCAGATCCTGCAAATAATATTGTCGGAGCTGCTGGCCGGTATGGAGAGACCGGATTGATTAACATTTTATGTGATAATGGTGGTATCACAATTATAAGATCAATGTTACCAGAAGGAGTTGTTAGTACTAATCAAACTGATACTGCATTGGAATTAGAGCCTGTATGGAATGCCTTTCCTCATATCTTAACATCTGATGGCGGTAATGATCCAGGTGATGATGGTAATCCAGGACTTGACTTAGCTGAGTTTAACAATTATATAGATTTTGAATCACATGGTTATGACATGTTCAGTAAGACAGAGCTGCAACCATATGAACCGCCTGGGTCTATAAAATATTATCCTGAAAATAGATTCAATGATTATACGTTACAAGCAATACAACAAGGACAAATTGATTCTATTCGAGAATCATTGAATGATTTATTCATAAATACAGCTACTATACTAAGTTTAGCACAGATAAGTTATGATTCATATAATAGACCAGCTTTAGATGAAATCAATGAAATGTTTGATGGTAACAGTCCTATTTTCAATACATTAGTAGTTCCTTCTGGTCAATGGAAATTGAAGCGACTGAAAAATAATGGTGATGTTGTTAACGTCGCTACCAATGCCAATTTCTTCAGATGTTTATCTGACACGGGGCAGGCATTAGATGAATTGTCAGATAATGATATAGATGATATTCTCGGTTTCGGTTGGGGACGTATCTGGAATTCAAATTTCAATATAGGAGATATACCGCAGGTATTTGGTGTCCCACAAGGAACGCCATTAACTACAGCTACTAATAATGCAATTGCTGGCTTAATATCGGATATAACCAACTTACAGAATATAAATGTTCCCGGTTATGGTCCTCTACTCAGCAATAACATACAAATACCAACTTCTACTGTCGTGGGGCAATCTACTACAGTAACATCTTATACAGTTTCAGTTGATATTCAAGGACCTACACCAAATAGTGATTTTTCTGCTCATGATTCTACTAATTTGAATAGACGTACGTTGAGAGATTTACTTTGGCGTAACGATTATATAGGTTTGTTAATATTTAATCAGATTAAAGACGAGTTTGCTACATATAAGGCAATAGCAGCTTTAATCGATCAATATCGATCCATAACTGGTGAGATGTTATCCAATGCAACTGCGGTTATGAGTTATATTGATCAGACAATATTAACTGCTACTGATCCGGGACAAATGCAAATAGCTTATGACGCGTTACTAGCATTGAATGCGGTATTAAATAATCAAATATCATCTGGTATATTCTTTATACCAGCATTCTTACGATCAGATGCTAAACAGTATCAGCGACAAAATTTAATTGCACAATATAATGCAATACAATTAGTTCGCAGAAGACTATTTACAGATACGCAGGGCAAGGATTTCTTTTATAATTTCCCAGGTCAAGCTGCTACTGCATTGAATAATGCTCAGCCAAATGGATTCGTCTACGATAATTATATAAGGAGTTAGTAGTGTCATTACAGAGATTTACAAATACAGATCAAATCATTTCAACACCTACGACTTTAGTAGCATCTACATGGTTACCACAGCATGTACAATTATTGAATCCAACCACAGTAACTGTAGTACCGGATACAGGTGTCGGCCTTCCTTATTTAGAAACTAATTCTTCCGTTGTTGTGGAGATGCAGGTCTATGCGCCTTCTGAGAATAATATTAATCCAGTAGCTGATACCAGAATTGCTGGTGGCATCATAACTGATTATTATATTGAAGGTAATGAACTTATAATCAATTATAATAATGAATTAGAACGTATTGGTATTACCAGAGGTGAATTTGAAGTTGTTGTCAATGTATATAGAAATATTCTAGGAGATATTACTTCACAGCCATTCATTGTGAAAGGCATATCACCTGATCGTAGAGAAGTTCATTTGTCGTTAGATTCGAATGCTAAAATATTTGCTAACGATATCAATAATTTTCTGGACATAGGTGTTACCAACAATTATACACAAAATGTATATCAAACAGCTTTAGATCCTACTACAAATACTGAACAAATAGTATACAATAATGGTCTTCCGGTAATTGCTAGTACATTGAATTATTCAGTTGCTGTTGATAATTTATTTGTAAATTTTGGAGAAAATGAGTTATACAGGATTGTTAATAAAGCTTTGTGGACTAGTCCTACTGATATCATTCTGCGTTTATATCAACCGATACCTGAAATTATAACAGATGACAGTTTTTGTTTTATTGTAGAATTAATAACAGATTCTATTACAGATAATATCAGTTTATCATATTTCGAACAACCAGAAATTTTGAATACGTTGCGCAGTGCAAATTTTGAAAATTACACTGCCGGCACTGTAACTGAAACTGATTTTGCAAATTATAATGACTTATTAGAAGGATCATTGTCAGTATCTGAGCAAGTATTAAACGCATTTGTAACCAAATCATTTGATGATAAAATTAAAATTGATTACAGTGGATTTCAAAACTTTGTTTTTTATTCATCAGCAGAAGCCCGAGTAAAGAATTTCAAGGAGAAAATAGATCAGATACAATTTTATGATCAGCAATTAACTACCTTAGGCGGGGCTAACGCCACTACAAATAATGCATTATCTAATAATATCAAAATTTTAAGATCAAAGAAAAATGATATCATTGGTAAGTTTGATGGCTTTGAGCGATATTTGTATTATGAATCTACCAGCAGCCTTTTTACAAAATTTTCTCAATATGTTGATGATGATATGGTCATCGAAGGTGGTCTTATCGGAGCTCAAGAATATAGATTATCGTCTTGGCCTAAACATATTGTCAATGGCAAATATGTATTACATCATACAACATCGAGTCTAGCAACCAATTGGTATAATTCAGCAATTGCTACCGCATCATTATTTGACATTGAAAATGATAATGCATTAGTAAAAACAATACCTGAATTCATTACGGATGATAGTAACAATGATCAGTATTTGAAATTTGTTAATATGATTGGTCATCATTATGATATAATTTATGCATATGTCAATAACATACCAGATGTTTATAATGATGAGCAACATCCTAAATTAGGACAACACAAAGATACATATTATGAATTAGCCCAGTCATTAGGATGGCAATTAACAAATGGCAATCAGGCTACTGCATTATCACAATATGCTTTAGGTGTAGATTCTGGCTCCGGAGCTTTTGCTCAGACCGGATCTTTATTTTCCAAATCTGATGAAGATCTAACTGCGGAAATTTGGCAAAGAATGTATAACAATTTACCTTACATTCTTAAAACTAAAGGGACAAAACGAGCTATACATGCTATAATGAACATTTATGGCATACCACAATCTTTGTTAAGTATAAGAGAGTATGGAGGGCCTAAGGTAAGAGAAGATGAACCAGTTCTTATCGAGGACAGATTTGCATATGCTTTACAATTCAATTCTGGATCGAATTTAAATTTTGCCGCGGAATATGTAAGCTCTAGTTTTGATACTAATGTCGGCCCTGGTGGATTGGATCGTGGCGAAATACCTATCATAAAACGAGAATTCAGATTCAAACCAGATCAATCACAGAGTATGCAGTTATATAGCAGGGGAGGATCGAGCACAGGACTTCTGTCTAGAATTGCAATACAATATACTGGTTCATATTCCGGAAGTGATAAATATGGTAGAGTGTTATATGCTATATCCGCGCCGGCGCAGGGTACTAATTTTTCAGGCGCATCTGAATTTGTACCATTATATGATGGAGATTTTTGGAATATAACAGAGTATTATTCGACGGATGGTAATCATTTCAATACAGGATCTAATACTGATACGACGTATACGGTAGCTGTGCAAAAAGCATCTGATTATAGAGTAGGTCAGATCATTCATACAGCAAGTATCAATCTGACACCTACAGATTCTGGACATTACAGTTCATGGGCATCGGCTAGTAATACTTTAGTACAGTATTTAGGATCTTATCCCAATCTTGGTAGCAATAGTTATGGCGTAGCTAATGCAATACAAACATTAGGAGGCAGCGATGCAAATAACGCCTTCTCAGGATCTATACAAGAATATAAAGAATATGTAGAAGATTATAAACAATCATCCTTTGATATACACACACTCAACCCTAGTTCATATGTATCATCATTATCTGCTACCGGTTCCTATGATACACTAGTTAGACATTATCCATTAGGTACAGATCTGTTAGCAGTTGATAGATCACAGGGATCTGGGTTGATTGTTTCATCATCTCATCCTGCACAGTCACGTAATGATTTCAGTCCACCATATGGACAATATGGAAATACATTTGCCACAGCATCTGGCTTTTCTACTCCTTCGAATCCACTTAGGGGTAATTATGTACCAGTTGAAGAGACTTATTATATACAAGGTGTATCATTAGGAGGGTCTGTACCAAGATCACAGAAAATAAGATTAGAAGATAATGATTTATTTGGTACATTATCACCAGATCATACGGCAGAAACATCTAGATTTGATAGAGCACCATTAGATACTAATCGTTTAGGTTTATTCTATTCTTTAGCTGATCAGATAAATAAGGATATATTTAATCATGTTGGAGATGTGTCGTTAGATGATTATATAGGAGATCCTGACGATGAATTTGAAAATCGCTATCCTGATTTATACAATTTCACTAAACAGTACTGGAAGAAATTTGATCAGCGAAATGATCTGAATGCCTTTATAAGAATTTTTTCTCAATTTGATTTCGGAATATTTAGCCAATTCAGACAGACTATACCTGAACGTGTTGATGAAGTTTTTGGATTATTGATTGAACCAAATGCGTTAGAACGTAGCAAAGTTCGTATAACAGAAAGACCGACATTTGAAGATCTTGTTACAGAAACTGAACTTAGAGTTACCCATTCGTTATTCCCGACATCAGATGTAATAACAATTCATGAAGGATCAATTAACGATCCGACTGCTATCAGTGCTAATACAGTTTATCATCTGAATGATAATGGACAAGTAGATGCTGGTAATAGATTTGGTCAGATTAATTTATATCATAATACTGCGAGTGATTATTGCACAATAGCAGTTTATCCAGTAGATGAACAACCATCTATCACAGCTTCAATATCAGCTATATATACTGTGAAGAATGATCCTTTGTCAACTCCATGGAACAATTTATCAAGTATACAAACAGATGATACTGCATATGCCAAATCTACTGCGATAGCAGAATCGGCATCGTCAGATAGTTTACGAGTTCAGATAAATACATATTCTCCATTTGAGACCATCAGAGATTTTCATTTAGACATATTACATTCCAGACAAACTGATAGTGGATTTTCTCCATTTCAATTGGATACAGCTATTATGACTACACCGAACAACATAGAAGCTGACCATCCAAATTATTTTGATGGCACAAGAAACATTGTTCATAGATCTGGAAGTTTTGTTGGAAGAAATATACAGGAAAAATTATTACAAGCTGATTACAGTGCATCGGCATTTCGAAATGATAGATTTAGTTTTGAAAATGTACGTGTTGCGCCATTCACAAATATGACATTTGATTTAATATTTTCAGTGACTGGATCATATACACAATCATTACAAGTTGATAAAGTTTCAATTATTCAAGACATAAATAAAGTATGTCACAATGTTATACAACAACAGGTATATGATTGCAGACCTAGTAACATTTACAAGAAAAAAATCTTTTATTTTGGAAATCAGCAAAAGGTATTTGAAAACAAATATAAACTTGATAGAGACAGAGCAGTAAGTCAATCACTTGGCCTATATTATAGTAGTTCTTTGGAAACTGCTTGTTATATGGATGACTTCTTCACTGATGTAGAAAATTTAAATTTTGATGGATGTAAATTGACGGGGCCTGGTGTAAATCTTCCTTCTAATGATACAGCAATAGGTAGTACTCCGGTAGTTGAAATTTACATTACCAATCCAAATCAAATGAATTATGCTAATCTTGCTAATGCTAATACGGCGGGTGGTAATATTGCAGTCAATGTAGGAGGTCAGCCGGTAACACCAGTCACGCAAGCACCTACGCCGTTTTCAGGTATAAATGTACCATCTGTAGGTGTTATAGCAAATCCAGGTTTCTCTGTCGGTACTAACAATAATCAAGGATTTGGAGGCTAATTCCTTGTTAAAGCATATTTATACAAAATAAAACAGGAGTCATGGGATATTTAAATAACTCAACCATAACAGTAGATGCCATTCTCACCAAAAAAGGTAGAGAGGTACTGGCACAAGGACAGAACCAATTTCAGATCACATATTTCGCTTTGGCAGATGATGAGATAGATTATGATCTTTATAATGTAGATCATCCGCTCGGAACTGCTTTTTATGGAGCTGCTATTGAGAATCTTCCTATTACAGAAGCATTGACAGATGAAACGCAGATGATGAAATATAAACTTATCACACTGCCAAGAGGAACGCAGAGATTACCTATTATTAGTTTAGGAATTTCAGCTATCAATGCGGCATCAGGTGATACTTTTTCTATCACGCCAACCACTGCTAATTTCCCAGGAGCTAATAATAACTACGGATATACAGTTGTTATTAATGATTCCAATCTTGTAATTGGAAATGTCACTACTAATGCTCCTTCTGCACAAAATTTACCTGGATTAACAGCTACTACAGCTACATTTATAGGCGATGCTGGTACAACTTCACAAATATCTGGCATGACATTCAATTTTTCATTGATACATCCAAATGCTGGTGTAGCTGGCGCAGCTGATAGGCAAACTAGTATAACTATATTTGGTAATGAGACGGGAGGATATATTACATTACCGATTACTATCAGAGCAAACCCATAACAATAAGAAAAAAAGACATAGTCACATGAGAACAGCTTTATCATTAGCAAGAGAACAATTTGGCAACAATATGCCAATGCATTTTGTATTACCATATGGTGCCGGAGTACCGACTGCTTTTCCTAACCAAGCAGCTAATCCAGCAGCAATACCTGGAGGTGGCCAAAATTTAGGAGCATTTCAGGGTTCACAAGCCTCTGGTAATATTATTTTCAATACTGGCGTATATACAGCCTTTGATCCTGTAAATGATATTCTTACGGATGTGCAAGAAGAAGTTACTAGAGGTTTGTTTTCTAACAATACTGGTAGTTTAGTTACCATGTTTACGAGTTCGCTTCTAACTGCTACTCAGAAAACATATTATCAGGAAATATTTTCAGGAGGAGATCCAGCCGCTGTAACAAATGCCAATTCAGAATTATCAATTGCATATGGGCATTTTGGAGGATCAGGTTCCAGAGATTTGACAGGAAATCTCAATAATGATACACCTACCAGAGGTATTTATTCACAGTATGCTCAATTGCTTTTAGCACCCGGCGATCGTAGATTCACATTCAATGGCACAGATAGTAATTCTATTTATGTATTAAATTTCAATCGATCTAAGTTCCGTGAAAGAATTGATGCTGGTAATTTTGAATTGACATTAGCTAGATTGTCTGGATCGTTAGGAAATGCAATTGCTAATAACGAACATACGGGATCGGCTGTCACTGTGTCCGGTGATGGTAGATATGTACAAATTGTTGATGACTCATCAGCTAATAATCCTACTATAGGACAATTTGGTCCAGTTTATAATTTGGTATCAGGTACGTTGGACAATACGACACAAGGTCAGGTAATTCATAATCCAGGTAATGAAGTACATTATGGATTACTTTATCCACATCTCGGTATCGCAGTTCTCAATGCAGAACAATTAGATAGAGATTATTCACTCGGAGGATTAAACTTTGCATCTGTAACAGGATCACAGATTCAAGGTGATAATGCAATGAAACTTTTCACTGCTTTATCTAGTTCAAATGATTTGACTCCGGCTGCACATAATGGTGGTATACAAGCCAGGTCAATGGAGCGTGTAAAAGCTACATATTATTTTGTCAGAGCCAGAAATGCAGAATATAATTATTCTAACAACAAATCCTTTACTACGGGATCTGGAGAATTAACTTATGCTACATTTGCAGACAATCCTCAAGTATATATTACAACGGTAGGATTATATAATAGCAGTTTAGAACTATTAGCTGTTGCAAAATTAAGTCAGCCTATATTGAAAAACTTCACTCGAGAAGCTTTGATTAAGGTCAAGTTGAATTATTAAGATGATCTGATTATGATATGGCTACAATACCTACTACCTTTTTGCCGGTACAACCAAGAGATGTAAATCAACGTACTGTACAAGCTTATAAACATTACAATGTTAATTCAGATACTTTCAGTACAGCTTCTGGGCATAGTAGATATGATGCTATATATTTAGGAAAACGATTTCCAGAAATCAATGTAGGTGATAATACTTATGGTTATCCGATAAATTCAGAGATCAAAGTCAATAAACATGTTATGTGGCATGGCTTGGATCATAAGTATTATCAACATCCATTTGATCCTGCATTATGTCACGAAGCTTTTGATATAACAAAAAATAAAAAACTGTTATGGTATTCGGCATCGATATTGTCAATTCCGTATTTTGAATATGGAGAGCGTATAAAGGAAAATACCGTAACACTAAAAATAGCTTCGAAAAATATTTTCTATACAGCTTCTGATGATGGCCATGGTAATCTGCAAGATCATGATATCATAACTTCAAGTTTCGCATCAGCTAGTAATGAATTATTACATTTATCATTTAATAACGAATATCGTCAGTTCAGATTTTCACAAGGCACTAATCCGCCATTTGGATTAGCTACTGAAAAATTTGAATACTTTTTCAAAGGAGCTGATACTAATTTACATAGCCCATGGAAGCAGACTAATGATGTATATGATTTTCAGAATATAGATATTGTCAAAGGAGTGCGTACTACGGGTTTTGATCAGACATCAGGTTTAGCTGCTAAATTCAATGACTCTTCATCATTTATACGCATAGCTCATAACAAAGATGGTATACCTGTACCAGATTATCAGAAATCAACTAATAATTTATTTGACAGATTTGGGATATGCGATGATTATACAATATCATTTTGGGTTAAGAAAGGTACTAATTCGGCTGGCCCATATTCGTTAGTTAATAAAAATACAATAAAACGAGAACGTGTATTTGATCCGATAACAAATACAGAATCTATACGCGATGTTGTATATGAACCGCCAGCTATTACTCAAAATTACGATGATTATCGTACACCTTTCGCTATAGGTGTCGAATGTTTTGGTAATGATTTCACAACATATCATTTTCAAGCTAGTAATGGGGATCGGTCAGTTCATCTTTCAGGTTCAACGACAACAACAACAGGTTCATATAATACTAGTTGGGATCATATTTTGATTAGAAATGAAAACTCAAATGTGCAGTTATATGTCAACGGTGGATTAAAATGCTCCAATGTTTTACCAAAAGGTAAATTAGGTAATGCATATGATATCATATTAGGTAGTACGATTGGAGCCATAGGATCTGCAGGTGTTCCAACAAATATCACATCTCCTATTACATCAGATTTAACGTTACCAACTAATGTTACTAGATATTGCACGACGGATCTTTTCATAAGCGCAAGTGCACAGTTAACTGTACCATATAATACAGTATTCATTATCAATGGCAATTTAAGTATTGATAACGATGCTAGTATTGTAATAGAAAATGATGCCAGGGTATATGTTGGCGGTGATTTAATTTTATCAGGATCTGAAGATGATGAACAAGTACATTTAAATGGTGAAACATCTACTCTGATATTTTCAGCGAAATCAGGCGATGATGATTTATTGTTTAGAGATTTTGAACTCGCAGAATTCAGATTATATGATTATGCAGTAAATGATACAGCAATTGCATCGTTAGAAAATAGACATTATATATCAGCATCTTTATATCAAAGTAATATAATGGGAAATGTTTTCTATAAAAATGGTGCGATTGCAGTAACATCTCCTTTAGAAAAACATAACACGGGATCTGGTGTATTTTTAAATGATGGAGCTTCGGACTCATTTGATCTAAAATACAGAGGTGTACATACAATTTACGAGAATGAAGTGATGGTTAGAATACCACAAGGTAAAATGAATGTGTCACAAAATCCAACAGCAACATTTAGAAAACCTACACAGAAATCAGCACCTTGTTTACCAAATGAAAATCAAGCAGAGCCAGGTTATTTTAGAAGATCAATGTTTGTATCAGGTACAGCAGTACCTTATATTACAACTATAGGATTATATGACGAACATCGTCGGTTATTAGCAGTTGGTAAATTATCTCAGGCAGTACAAAAACGAGCAGATATAGATACTAACATTATTTTAAGATGGGACTACTAGATGGGTTGGAGAAGCCGAAGTAAGACACGACGCAATGCGTTGAAGTCGGGTTATAGATCAGGATTTGAAGTTAAGATAGCAGATCAGCTTACTGAACAGAAAATAGATCCAAAAAAGGTTTACGAAACGACAAAAATTAATTATATTATACCTGAGAGACAAAGTACTTATACAGTTGATTTCACATTACCTAATGGTATATTGATTGAAACTAAAGGACGGTGGACCACAGAAGATCGTAAAAAACATTTGTTGATAAAAAAGCAACATCCAGACTTAGACATCAGAATAGTGTTTCAATCAGCAAAAACAAAGATCAGAAAAGGTTCCAAAACTACTTACGGTGACTTTTGTGACAAGCATGGAATTGCATGGTCAGAAAAACAAATTCCAGATGAATGGTTAAACGTTTGAGCCATTGAAAAAAACTTTGAAAAAAGTTGGCAAAAAGGTTGACCTTTTGAAAAATTTTTATTATTTTCAATTAATAAATTTTCATTTGAAAGTTATTGAATAATGAAACATTGATATGTTAATGTCAATGATAATATAATATAATATTAATTATTATATATGAGCAGATATGCTGTTATTTCTCTTTTAGATTCCGTACTTGGTTCATCTGGTAAACAGAAATCTGACAACATTCCTTATCATTGTCCTTTCTGTAATCATCATAAACGAAAGCTGGAAGTTAATATCATCACACAGCATTGGCATTGCTGGGTATGCAATGCAGCGGGTAGAAAGATACATACACTGTTTCGTAAACTGAAAGTAGACAGAACTAAGTTTGTACGATTAGCTGAACTGATAGAAGATGTACAAATCAAATCAAAATATACATCTACTAATACTCCAGTAGTAACATTACCATCAGAATTCAAACCATTATGGAAACAACGTACTGATCCAGAGTTTCGTAATGCATTCCATTATCTTGCTAAGCGAGGAATCACTTTAACTGACATTCTGAAATATAGAATAGGATATTGTGATTCAGGACAATATGAAGGTAAGATTATCATACCAAGCTATGATGATGCGGCTAATCTGAATTATTTTGTTGCCAGAGCATATTACAAAGATGATACACTGAAATATAAGAATCCATCTATATCAAAGAATGTGGTTGGATTTGAACTTCATATAGATTGGAAACAGCCTATTGTGCTTGTCGAAGGAGTATTTGATGCGATTGCAATACGACGCAATGCCATTCCTTTATTTGGTAAAACTATATCAGATGTACTAAAACTGAGACTTGTAGAAAAATCAGTGAAACACATTTACATATGTTTAGATCAAGATGCGCGTAAACAAGCATTGGAAGCAGCTGAATATTTCATGGCAAATGGTATACATGTATATTTCGTTGATCTCCCAGATTCAGATCCGGCAGATCTGGGATTTCAGAAAATACATGAAGTTATAGATCAAACATCAGAATTGTCTGAATTCAAATTAATGGAAGAAAAAATATTATGTACGTTATAAAAACAGACATAAAACAGATTGACAAGATTTTTCATATTGCAGATGTGCATATCCGAAATGTGAAACGTCATAAAGAGTATAAGATAGTGTTCAAACGATTATATTCTTATATCAAGAAGAATGCTACACCTAATTCTGTGATATATGTAGCAGGAGATATTGTACATGCCAAAACAGATATGTCACCAGAACTTATTGACATGGTATCTGATTTTTTCAGATCATTGGCAGATATATCTCCTACCATTGTAATCACCGGTAACCACGATTGTAACCTAAATAATTCAGATCGCTTAGACGCTCTTTATCCTATCGTTAAGGCTATCAAACACACTGATTTACACTATCTTAAAGACACAGGTATATATAGATTGGCCAATGTGGACTTTAACGTTATGTCCGTGTTTGACAAACCGGTTGATTTCATAAAAGCTGACAAACTAACTGCTGAAACAAAGATTGCATTACATCATGGCGCAGTTAACAATGCCAGCACAGATGCCGGTTTTGTACTACAAAATGACCATGTCACAACAAACATATTTGAAGGCCATGACATGACATTGTTAGGTGATATTCATAAAACACAATATCTTGATGATGATAAAACAATTGCATATGCGGGTTCATTAATTCAACAGAATCATGGCGAAGGTCTGGTACACGGTATATTGGTTTGGGATGTTAAAACAAGGACGTCTGAATTTGTTGAGATAAAAAATGACTATGGTTATTACACAGCATATGTGGAAGATGGTGAACTGAAAACAGATATTTCAAATATACCCTCGCGGCCTAGACTGAGACTGAAAGTTAAAAATACTGATGCTGCAGATATAAAGGCTGTTACGTCACATATACGCAGTAAATGTAAAGTACAGGATATCACAATACAACGTGTTAATGAGATCAATACGACAAATACTGCCAACAAAATTAATTTCGGTAGTGTCAGAGATGTAGAATGGCAAAACAATGTGATATCAGAATATCTAACAGCTGAACACGGTGTAGATGATAAAATGATGGACATTGTTCGTTATATTAACAGAACTGTACACAGTAAACTTGTATTAGACAAACAAGCCAGAAACACAACCTGGGTACCGAAACGGTTTGAGTTTTCAAACATGTTCAGTTACGGCACTGATAATGTCATAGATTTTGCATCACTGCAAGGATCATATGGTCTCTTCGCTCCAAATGCATCAGGTAAATCTACTTTGTTAGATGCTTTGGCATTTTGTTGTTTTGATAAATGTAGTCGAACCAAAAAAGCAGCTCATGTACTCAATAACAAATGCAGTAACTTTCAAAGCAAGTTTGAATTTGAACTAGGTAAACATACTTACTGTGTAGAACGTTCTGGCAAAAAACAAAGCAATGATCATGTCAAAGTCACAGTCAATTTTTATCGTTATGATGTAAATGGTAATGAAGAAAATCTAAACGGTGATCAGCGAGACAGTACAAACAAAAACATCAGAGACTATCTCGGTACATATGAAGATTTTGTTTTAACTGCTCTGTCACTACAAAACAATAATACAGGTTTCATTGACAAAACACAGAGAGAACGTAAAGATCTTTTGTCACAATTTCTTGACATTGAAATTTTTGAACAACAATATTTGATCGGTCATGAGGATATCAAAGAAACAGCAGCGCTGATTCGCGAATATAAAAAGAAAGATCTGTCAAAGGATTTGTCAGAAGCAGAGTTGGATAGCGAAACATATCAAAAGATTTCTGATAAAATATCAAAAGATAAAGCAGATCATAATGAAATGCGTCGCAATCTCAATGAGATAATCATAACATTGTCACAACAATTATACGAGATACATGATCTGGAAAATCCGGAAGATATCAAAGAAAAGATTAGATCAATTGATTTAGATCTGGAAACCAATGACAAACAGATAATTGAACATTCGAATTTCATAGACACGGCAAATGAAAAACTTAGCGAAATTGATTCTCAGTTATCCAAAATTGATAAATCGGGATTGCAACAAATGATCAATCTATATGATCAGCGAAGAATTGAATTATCTGATATGGAATATAATCAGATGTCATTGAAAAAGGAAATTGAACATGCTCAGCGTATGACATCTAAATTAGATGATCATAAATGGAATCCTGACTGTGAATACTGCATGGCAAATCCATGGTTACATGAAACTAAGACCATTGCAGAAAAATTACCTGAACTTCAGAACAGATTAGGTATAATTAATAATCAAGTTAAACTTGTACAAGATAATCTGAAGAAGATTGACATCCAAAATGTCAAGAATAAATTAATTGATTATGATAATCTGGAAGACAAGAAAAGAAAAATTCGAGATCGAGTTTACAATGTAAATACTTCATTGGATCAATGTGAACGGCAGAATTATGATCTGAAAAGTGAAATGAATTCACTGAATGAAAGTCTAAATAAATCATTACAACAGATTGAATACATTGAACATAATCGGAAACTTAACAATGATATAAACGAACATAAGAATGAATTGGCATTTATTGAACGGGAAATCAATGACATTGATCAGCAACTCATCGATGTTTCTGGTAAATTAAGTGTTGCTAATCAGAAAATTGCTGACACAAAAGCAGATATTCAACGCCTGAAAGATCTGGAAAAACAGTATCAAGGCTATGAATATTATATGAAGGCTGTGAAACGTGACGGTGTACCATATTATCTGATATCAAAGGCTTTGCCAAAGATTGAAGCTGAAATAAACAACATATTGACACAGATTGTGGATTTCACAATATTGTTACAGACTGATGGTAAGAACATTAATGCTTTTATTGTATATGATGAAGATAACTATTGGCCATTGGAACTCACATCTGGTATGGAGAAATTTGTTTCATCGTTAGCAATTCGAACGTCACTTATCAATGTTTCAAATCTACCAAGACCTAATTTCTTGGCAATTGATGAAGGATTTGGCGTATTGGATTCTGATAATTTAAACTCCATGTATATGTTGTTTGATTATCTGAAAACACAATTTGGTTTCATAATGTGCATATCACATATCGATGCAATGCGAGATATTGTAGACAAACTGATTGAAATCAAAAAGACAGGCGGTTATTCGAAAATACAATATTTATGATAAAGTGTAATCAATGCCTGGCATTAACAATTTTCAAGCTTTAAAGCGAAAACGACCATATTATGGTCTGAAAGATTTATCTTCAATTTCTATAGTTGATACCACTCCAACATCTGATCAGTTTTTCAATATCGTAGATTTTCCGGAAAAATTAAAAGCTGGTAAAAATTTATTTAAGATAAAGGCAAATGCTGGCACATTAGTTGATAATTCTAAAATACATGTAGAAGTTTTAGATTACAATGGACAGCCGATTTACTATGAGATCATTTCATATGCTGAACATGATGGAACTAGAGTTGTATCTATATGGATATATCCAGAAACTCCGCCAGGCAATGCTACTGTATTTGTTGCCGGCAGGGCAGCCGTTGACCCAAATACCGGCCAATCTATACCATATTCACTTCAATATCAATCTCCAAATTATAGGGATGTTCCAAATGTTTTATGGTCCAGAAGATTAACTGTAGCTCCTACATTAAAAAATGATTCAGAAATCATTTTCATAAAACAGCCAAAAGCAATCATACAAGAAGTAACTCAGCCATTTCTGCAGATTGATAATCTACCAGGCGTTCAATCAAACGATACTGGCTCCGGAGCTACTTTACGTATAACACCGTTGACTACACAAATAGCAAGTACGGGTCTAGTTTCTACAACAGGTGGAAATCAAGGACAAGGATCACTAGGATCTCCAGCTTTGAATTACGGCGTACCGATTGCCCAGCAGCCATTAGTAAATACAGTGGATGCGGTTTTAGGTATACAACAGGCCGAATCTAGACCTATTTTGACATTTAGCAGCTTATCGCAATTAACTATACAAGGTTCTGGTTTTGTATTAAATAATAATATGATAGGCGGAGTTCTTACCGTAGTTAATCCTAATTTAAAAATTGAAGGTGTTGATGATAATGGTGCTGGATTTATAGGTGTTACATTAAATGCTGATAATCATTTAATACCATTATCTCAAAGAAATACAGAACCAGGATTAATAGCTTCTGCCGGCTCTAATAGAACAGATCCACTTAGCGGAAGTATACAATTTATTATTACAGATGTAGAAACATCTACAAGAGGTAAAGTAGCTCAAATAAATGGTTTCAGTAATGCGTCAGATAATTCCAATGGGGCATTTAATATTACTATAGGTACTGATACATTACAGCCAAAAACAATTGATACCATAGAACTGAGTAGCAACTTTACAGCAAGTTATTTCAGAAGACCTACCACCGTTGTGACAGAACAGTCGCAATCATTTGCTCAAATTGAGGTGGTCGATCTTGAACCAGCTACAGGTGATGTATATAAAGTTAAGACATTATTTAAAGCTGGAGGTCTTTTCGGCGATTTCATTGATTTGGGTGATACCATTTTAGAAGAATTTGAAATATTGAAAGATGATGATTCTGTTGAAAGTCAATTAGCTACTGGGGTCATTAAAAATAGGATAGGATTTTTTACAAGTCTAGAAGATTTCGAAACATATTGGTCAGGTTCTGGAGCAAACGTCTTACCGGAAGTAGGTGTCTCTAATGTGTTTGATCCTGGCAATTTGATTAGTGGGGTTCGTATCACACCGGACTCAACATTCAATAATACTGATAATCGATATGCTTATTTTCATTTAACATCGTCAGAATATCATACCGATTTGAAATCGGATACTACATATAAACTATCATTCAAAGGTTTTGCTGTAGATTCGCCTAATAGCACAGATCCGAATATACCTTTACCAAGAATTGATGTTTATGTTTCGTCGAGCGATAAAAACACTATTATCACAGATGATGACGCATATCGCAATGACGCATATATTGTACGTAGCACAACTACTCAGTTATTAGACTCAGTAGCAGATTCTATTTTTCAAGATCGATCCACATTTGGTACAAGAATTGGTTCTGTGGAATTCAATGCTAGTCAAAGTTTAAATGACATATCATTTAAGTTTCAGACAACACGTAATGATACAGCTGATATATTCTTTCTTATACGCAGAGGATCTTGGACATTGGCTGACATATCATTGGTAGCAGTTAAAGAAACAGGATTTACTCCTAATGTTACCAGAATAAACAAAAGGATACCACCTACCTATTTCAATACTCCTTTGACATTTAAATTTCAGTTCTTTGATTACAAGAACACATTGGCTGACATGGAAGTATATGTCTACCCAGTAACATTCAGAGGTGAGAACACTGTGATCACCGGCACTAACAACATTGTGTCAGGTTCACTGTTTCTGAACACATTTCCTGGCGGCGGTATTGAAATGCATGGAGGATCTGCATTCATCAGATCTGTTGGATATCAAGGTTTCACTTCTGCGTCAGTTGGAGTAGGTCAAGGATTTCTGTTATATTCAGGATCTGCACTTCCAGATTCACCGGATAATTATACAGGAGCCGGCTTTGAAGTTTATGTGACTAGCAGTGCATATATTTCTGCTAGGACTGATACCAATGAACTCAATATCAAGGCAAACAGAATTGATGTGGGTACATTTACTGCAACAACATCTAGCGTAACACTGCCGTCTGGAACCTCCGGTGGAATGTTATCATCATCATTCAGTACTACACTTTTATTCGATTTTAACAGAATAATGGCTACATCATCTAACAGTGCTATCAGTATGTCAATGACCACTAATGCCAAATTTCTGACATTAGGAAATATTGTGATGACAGATATATCTGCCTCAGGATTACATTTAACCGGTTCTCAGTTTAAAGTTCTGAATGGAACATTTGATAATACCAAAAGAAATTATGTATATTATCATTATATTGGTAATGATACAGCATTAGTTACAATCAATCAGGAACAGTAATGTCAATGATATCAGCATTTTTTGCTACAACTGCCAAAGCAGAAGCAGATCCAGGAGAAAATATAGTCACTGATGGTCTAATATTTAGAGTTGATGCTGGAGATGAAAACAGCTATCCTGGTACAGGCACTACCTGGACAGATGTAATAAATGGTAATAATGGTTCAATAGATAATGGAACAGCCTATAACTCTGCAGAAGGAGGATACTTTGATTTTGATGGTGTTGATGATCAAGTTGACTTTGGACAACCAGCCATACTTGAAACCTACCCAGCTTCATTTGATATTTGGTTTTACTCATCTAATAATCAAGATTCAGTTATAACAAAAGGTACATCACGAGCTGCAGCATCTCTAAGAGATTGGG
>Ga0208162_1000100_pt1 | contig 42697 bp, 70 predicted proteins | sample CB_VirMetaG_4_FD_184539 | JGI IMG/M metagenome (GOLD analysis project Ga0208162, IMG submission 184539) | Freshwater to marine saline gradient viral communities from Chesapeake Bay - CB_1508_1M Viral MetaG (SPAdes) (version 4) | ecosystem: Environmental > Aquatic > Marine > Coastal | place: USA... | reverse complement strand
TAGCAGGTGCATCCGACACACTAACTTTATGTGCTAAAGGTGCATCCAATAATGATGGCGTTATTGGTTCAATAAAATGGTACGATACAACAAATGGCTAATATTTATAAAAACGCATTCTTTAATCCTGCTGATACTGCTAATACAGTTATCTATGCTACGGATACTTTAACTCGTGCGATTATTCAAAATATACAAATTACCAATACAGGAGGGAGTGCCATTGTTCGAGCTTATGTTTTTGACAGTAGTAATTCTAACACTGCTACTCAGATAGCCTATGCTAATATCTCAGGGCCCACTATTTGTAATATTGCCAAAGGTCCTATCATTTTAGAAGAAAGCGATACTCTTGTTTTGAGTAGTACAAGTAATACCACCGTGAGTGGGACTGTTTCTATTCTTGAGGTGAACAGAGGTCTTATTCAACAGTAATGTCTTTACTGTACGTTCGAACGGCGAAGACGGCTTCGAGTACCGTGAACGCTTGGTTGGGACCTATTCACTCAAAAAATGTTACCCATAACTTAAAATATCTTTGGGAAGAAAATAATAAATCAATGATAGAAAAAGCCTTAGACAAAAATTATTTTTTATTTACAACTGTTCGGCATCCCTACACAAGAGCTGTTTCTTGTTGGCAACAAGCTATTCGATCCGCTTGGATAAGAAATACTGCTTCTTTTGATGAATATTTAGACTGGAATTTCAGAGGAACAACACCCCATATTGAAACACACAATATGCCTATTTCTGAGTATTTAGGAAATTATTTAGATAAAATACATCTTTTTGTGAAATATGAAAACTTCAAAGAAAAACTAAATCAAATGAAAGAATTGTTTGAAATAGAGGTTAAAACTTTCGGACATTATAATGCTAAAGATGTTTCGATAGACTATAAAGAGCTATTAACTCAAGAAAGAAAAGATAAAATATACGAGTTACATAAAAGTGATTTTGATACTTTTAATTACAGCAAAACCATTGATTTCTAGATAAAACACCTATAAAAATAGAACATGGCAAAAATTATAGATGAACCGATCATCTTACGCTATGAATACGATATTGAAGGGAATCAAATCCCTGTCTATAGCTGTAAGGTTGAAACTACAATTACCAATACACGAACTGGCTTGGAATATGATTCAGAAGATCATGCCAATAGCGATATTGCCGATCCTAATACTGATACTACTACCGAAGATATTCGTCGAGATGTTAACGTCATCGCCCCTAAATTATTCACGGGTGCGGTTACACCTAAACAAGGATAATGAAAAATGCAACAAAAAGAGTACCCACAGATTTATGAATTAGGTCTTGGATCTCTCATTGGTGATTTTTTTCAAAACGTCAAAGACACTGTCACAGGTGTCGCTAAAGCTGTTGCTCCGATTGCTCCTTTTGTATTACCTTTTGTAGCTCCAGGTATTGGAAGTTTAGTTGGTGGAAAACTAGGTTCTTTTCTTGCAAGTAAGGGAGGACAATATTTACTAGGAGCAGGTATTCAAGGATTAGCAGGAAAAAAACCTGCTGACATAGCAAAAAATTTAGCTCTTCAAGTTGCAACTTCAGGTATTCAAGGAGCTTTAAGCGATAGATCAGGAAACATCGGTCAACGATTCATGAGTGGAGTCACTGGAAGAGATATTCCTCAAGTACCTTCAGTACCAACAGAAGAAAAAGGTTTCTTTGGAAAAGCTTTTGAAAAAGTAAGAGCAGGCGTTGATCCTAGTCAAAGAGCAATTAATCCTGAATTTAAAAAAGCTAAACTATTAGGAAAACTATCTGGAATCGATTTAGCTGATGAAGATTTAATTGGATTAGGTATTCCAAAAGAATCTAGTTTTATGTATCAATATGGTCCTTTGGCTTATGCTGGACTAACTGCTTTACCTTTAGCTGAACAGTTATTAGGTCCTAAACCAGAGGAAGAAGAGGAAGAAGTTTATACTCGTGAAGATTTATACACTCCTAACTATGCACAATATCAGTTATTAGATATTACAGGTCCTCAAGGATATGATCCTACAATATACGCTGCTATGGGTGGAGAAATAACAGGTTTTGCCTCTGGAAGTGGTCAACGGATCGAACATCCTGACGGTAAGGTAAGAGAACACCCTAAACGTATTGGAGAGATCGCAGGCCCTGGGACAGGTACTTCTGATGATATTCCAGCGATGTTAAGTGACGGTGAGTTTGTGATGACTGCGAAAGCAGTGCGAAACGCGGGTGGTGGATCGCGAAAAGAGGGGGCAAAAAATATGTATAAAATGATGAAAAGTTTAGAAAACGGTGGTAGTTTATCACAACAAAGCATAGGTATGGCATAATGGTTACAACAACGGAATATATCACAAGAGAAGCTCCTGAAGTAGAAGCAAGGAAACTGGGTCTTTTAGATACTGCTAAAGCGTTAGCAGATCAACCCTTAACCTTACCTGAACAACAAATAGCTGGATTAACTCCTGAACAATTAAGAGCAATTCAATTAGGACAAACAGGAATAGGTGCTTATCAACCTTATTTAACTTCTGCACTTCAGTCACAAGCCGCGGGCCTCGGAACGTTAGGACAAGCAGCGCAAGCTTATACCGACATTGGTCGTGCTCCAACCATGGCAGAGATTCAACCTTTTATGAATCCTTATCAACAAGCGATTCAAGATGAAATTAACCGTGCGTATAATATTGCTCAACAAGGACAAGCAGCTCAAGCCATTCAAGCAGGTGCTTTTGGTGGTGGAAGAGAAGGAATTGCTCAAGCAGAATTAGAACGTAATCGTGCTTCAGCTTTAGCCCAAGCTCAGGCTCAAGCTTTCCTTAATGCTCAACAACAATTAGGTCAAAGACAACAATCTTCAGCCGCAGGTTTAGGTGCTTTAGCTCCTCAATATGGAGCGTTCGGAGCACAACAAGCGCAATTAGGCGTGACAGGACAACAATTGGGCACCCAAGATATCAATACTTTATTGGGACTCGGTTCTTTAGGTCAGCAACAAGCTCAAAGTCAGTTAGATGTAGCAAGACAAAATTTAATGCAACAAATGTATGAGCCTTATCAAAGAGTCGGATTCTTATCCGACATCTATGCAGGCGCTCCTACCAGTCAGCAAACAATTCAAACACAAACAACTCCTACTACCTCTGTATCTCCTCTTCAACAAATCGCAGGATATGGTATCGCAGGTCTTAGTGCCTTAGGTGGATTACAAAGTGGAGGGCTCTTTTAATGATGAATTCAGTAATGAAAAGACCTTTGTTTAGACAATCAGGATCACCCATCGTCGGTGAGCGATCAGCAGAACTAAGATCATTAATAGAAGACATTAGAGCAAATCAAGGAATGAGAAATGTTATTGGCAATCAAGAAGCTGATAATGTGAGCAGACAATTGGGTGATTTAATGAGACGACCTTTTGAAGAGTTTAAAGGTAAGTATGTTCGAAATCCCATGAGTGGTGAAATAGAACCGATGAGTGGTCCTTTAACTGGTACCTCTAAGTCAGATCCTACACTTGTAGAAGAAACCGTTATGGTTATTGATCGAAGACCTAACTCTGAGACTTTTGGTCAACAGATAACTGTTCCACGAAACATGGATACTTATCAAATGATTAGAGAAGGAATGTTTGAGTTTAACGAAATACCAGGCATGGCTGAAGGTGGTGAAATGGAAACGGATGCTGTGGGTATCGCTTCAGGTTTAGATGAAGAAGAATCCATGGAGCAAGGTCCGATGACCGTGGACCGTGAACCGTCTGAGGAAGGTATCGCTAAAGTTTCTCCAGAACAATATGTTCAATTAATGAATGAAATTCGTGGTGACGATGTGCCTATGGAAGGAAGAGTTCAAGAACTAGCAGGCGTTGTTGGTGAAAAAGATGCTACTGATACACCTTTATCTGTTCTCGCTTTAGTTCAACCAGTATTCGAATTACAAGAACAACAAGGTATTGGTGCTACACAACAAGCTCAAGATATGATGCCTAGAGCTTCCGATCAATTAGCTAACCCACAGAATATGGGTATTGTGAGAGCTCAATCAGGTTTAATTGTTGATGCACCTTTTCAATTTAGAAATATTCCAGGAACATCTATTCAAGGCGATCCTACTTTTACAGGTGCTATGACTCCTCCAACTACTTCTTTAATATCTACTCCAACTACTTCTTTAATATCTACTCCAACACCTGACTATATGGACATGTCTAATACTTTGATTTCTGATTTTATGAAACAATATGTGACTCCAGTAACAATGGATGCTTCAAGTCTTCAAAGTGAAATTGATTTATTAAAAGGTGTTTTAGGTGACGGTAAAAAAGAGGCTCAAAGAGCTTTAGCTTTAACAGGAATACAAAGAGGCCTAGAACTTGCTTCAGGAGCAGATATTAATGAATTGATATCCCAAACAGTAGGAGATATTTACAAAATAACTAACGCTGTAACTCAGCAAGACAAGGCAATTGCAATGCAAGCTTACAAAACTTTATTAGCTAGAAAATCTTCAATGTCGGAGAGAGAATTTAATCTTGCTAAAATGGGATTAGAGAATCAATTAAAAATGCTTTTTGAACAGTCAAAAGGTATGGAAAAACCGATTTATTTAAAAGACCCTAAAACAGGAAGTGTTGTTGTTTTAGATCAAACCAAAGATGCAACAAAAATTAGAGACTTACTAGATGCAAATTTTGAACCTGTATCAACTACTGCTCAACAACCTTTAATACAACAAACTTTCTCGACTGTTGATATGAAAGACGGTGGTATTGTAAAAAGAGCCAATGGTTCTTCTTCTATGGGAGAAACCACTGCTGGTGGGATTACTTATGAGGAAGCCATGGAAGGTATTGAAGGAGGCTCTATGGGTTTACAAAAAAGCGAATTAGTAGGAAAAGGTGGTATGGAATTGGTAAGAGATCCTGGAATGATTACTAAATATCAAAACAGAATTATCTCAGGTGTAGAACTAGAAAAACTATTAAATGAAGCAATAGGAATGATTGAAAACAATCCTAAGCTAGCAGGTTTAGTAGGAGATGTTATACAGGTAGCTCAAAAAGGAGTCTTGCCTATAAATCAATTCTTTGAATTATTTGGTAGCACAAGCCCTGTTCCTCCTTCTGTAACAAAATTTTTATCGGATCCTGATATTCAAGATTTAGCGAACTTAGAAACATTGATACCTGAAAAATTAGTTAATTTTGTTAAAGATATTGATGTTACTAGAATGCCAGCTTTTAACAGAATTGCAGATCAAAAAGCAAATTTAAGAATCTCTGGATTCAGTGATGCTACTGTCGCGACTAACACTTTAAAAAGTATTTTACAAAACGTTCAAGAAGCAAATAATCAGTTAAGAGAGGCTATTGGAAGACCAGAAGTAGAATATGGTTCTGCCTTATCTCAAATACTGCAACAATTTGATGTTACTGAAGACAATGAGCTAGTAAAACAAGCTATAGATGCAATCAAGCAACAACCACAATTTCAAGAACAAATATTAGATTCTTTATTGAATAAACTCAAACAACAGTCAGGGTCTTAACATGGCTGAGAATGTTTTCTTAGAAGAAGTCGAAGCTCTTAAAAGCAAAGGCGAAGAGAGAGCTACTGAGTTAAAAGAAAAGTATGGAAAAGCAAAAACTCCAAATATTTTTTCACTAGCGTATGATTTAATAAAACCTTTCACTGGAAAAAACCTAGCTTTTGACCCTAAATCTTATGAAGGAGGATTATTAGATCCTGATAGTTTAGAACAAATATTTTCTCAAAGAGAAGGACTGGAAAGATTTGGTCTTAATAGAGAAACTTTTGAAGCTGTGGGTGGTATTGCTGGCTTGGCTCAAGGAACAAAAGCGTTAACACTAAGAGCCTTACCTTATGTTCCTACTGTTCCAGGAAAAATATTATCTTTAATTTTATACGATGCCTTGGGAGCCACAGTAGGTGCTCAAGCTTTTGATTTAATTCAAAAAAACTCTACAGGGGAAGAAGTTAGTTTTTGGGAACAATTAGAAGTATTACCTGATGATTTTAAAAGAAGTTTAACTTGGGCCACCGTAGGTCCTATGGCTGAATCCGCAATTCAATCTTTTAGACTCTATTTATCTAAAGGAGTGAAAGCTAATCCTGAATTGGTAGAAGCGTTTAATAAATCAAAAGAATATTTAGGCGATCGACTAGCTTTTACTATTGGTGATTTAGACACAGCAACAGGAGTTGGTAAATTTATTAATCTTGCAAGAACTGGTTTTGCTCAAATACCACTTTTAGGCTCTAAATTAAAAGGTGTGACAGCAGAGCGATCAACAGAATTATTTAATTTATTGGGAGACTTTTCTAAAAAAATGGGACAAGGTTTGGATGAAGATACTCTTGCAAGAAAGATTTTTGAACAATCAAACAAAGCTTACAACACTTTTAAAAAGACTATGAAAAATCTTTCTGATGAAATAGTTCAAGCAGAAAAAGCTGTTCCTAATAAAGGAAAAGTTATTCCTGTCAATAAGATGAGAGGTTTTTTAGAGGAATATATTACTAATTTTGAAAAACAATACGGTAAGGGAGTAACGAAAACAACTGATCCAGGTTACAACGAATTTTACAATTTTGCTCAAAGATTTTTAAAGATATATCCTCAAAACGCAAAGATAAATTACTCTGGTTGGAAAACCATAATGGAACAACTAGAAAATGCTGTAACATCTTCCAAAGGTAAACCAGGAACAAACAAAGCAACTTTAGGTGAATCTTTTACTCAGATGAGAAGTCTTTTAGATGATGCAAGTGCTGAAGAATTTTTAAAGAACTTTCCAAAAGAAGAGCAAGGTATAATTAGAAGCTATATTCAACAGATAAAAGATTTTAGACAAATATACACAACAGCAAGAGAGCCTTTTGAAAGAGTTGTGGCTAATCAAATTGAAAGTGTTGATGATATTTTTACAGCTTTAAGTGGTAAATTTAAAGGTGAATCAAAAAAATATGTAGATGAATTAGTAGCACCCTTGCTTCGAAGAATGACTCCTTCAGCAGTCGATGATTTATTAAAAATTACTGGTGGTGATAAAAAAATAGCAGGTGAATTAGTAAAAACTTGGTTTGATGACGCTGTGGCTGCTTCTACGAGAAACATTAAAGAATCAGGTACCGATGTTTTAGATACAGGTAAATTAATGACTCTATTAGGTTTGGGTGGAACTGGTAAAAAATCAAGAGGAAAAGCTTTCAATCAACTCATAGATATAATGAATGAATCATTACCAGAGTCTCAAAGACTACCTGCAAACTATGTCAGTGATATTTTAGATATGCTAACAAGACAACAAAATATTAATATTCCAGCAACAGGAACATTCTTAAGAAGAAGTATTGCTATTGGTGGTATGGGTGGTGCGAGAGCAATTACTAATAACCCTATAGCTAATATATTTAAATACGTCTTAGGTGGTCCCTTAGGTATAGTTGGTTCTGTTATTGGTGTTAGAAACTTTTCTAATTTTTTAACAAGTCCAGATACTTTAAAATTCGCGATTCAAGGTTTTGATTCAACCTTACCGGCTATAAAAAGAAAAACTGCTTGGACTCAATTTTTTAGAGCAGCAATGGGGGAACTAGAACAAAGAGCAAAAGATACAGCTTTAAACACTGAATTAAGAGCACTGGATCCAAGTCTTGATCCAGTTAATGTTGAAAATGCAAAATCAAAAATTAAAAGTTTGTTAGATAATATTCAATTATTTGAAAAAGATACTACGAAAGAACCAGATGTTCTTGATGAAATTATTCAACAAACAGATAATTTTAAAACACCTGAGGATCAAAACATATTTTTAGAAGAATTAAAAAACATAGAAGATAGCACTAAAGATTCACTACCTTCTCTTCCAGTTCCTTCAGGAGGCACGGTCACCTTTTCAGAGCCTCAGGTTAGTAGAGGTGATACAGGTATTGACGTTATTGCTCCTATTGAGATACCTAAAATAGATGTAGCTTCAATCGGAGGAGGACAAATGGGTGGAATAAATCCACAAATAATGGCAGGCTTAGAATCCGTAGGCCTACCCTTGTTCAATGCTGCTGAAGGTGGTATAGTCGATCTCTATGAGTCAAAAAAATTTAAAAAACCACAGGTGGTAGCATAATGGTTAGGAAAGCTCCCAAAGGATTTAAAAATAAAGCTAAAGGTGGAAAAGGTAAAAGCCTTAGTAAGAAAGCCATTAGCGACATAAGTAAGGCTACTAGGTTTGCAGAAAGTATTGGTAGCGATAAAAAATTTAGTGATTTAGCTAAGCAATATAAACAATATGACGTTAAATACCCAGATAGACCACCGACCTTCAGAGCATCTTATGGAGACGAAGTAAATAAAGTAGGAACTCCTTTAGCTTCCACTTACTATAAAGATCCAGTAACAGGAGAAGAAAGATTCTTCACTGCTCAAGCACCAACTTTTAAACAATTAATGGGTGATATCGGTAGAGGATTATTCTCAGGGTACAACACTCTTTCTTATGATCCTAATGCTGGTGGTATTCCGACTACAACAGGAGGACAAATTGTTCGTCGACAAGGATTATTTCCATTACTTGCCAATAAAGCAATGTCTGGAGAATTTGGACTTATGGGACTTGCTAAAGGTTTATATGATAGATTTAAAAGTGGAACTCAACAGGGAATAGAAACTGTTGGTGGTCTTTACGATAATTTGAGATCAGCTTTCAGCGGTCAGCCGACCGTGAATTACGGTGGAGGGAGTACTATTACAACTACTACCAATCAACCTGTAATTGATTTAACACCTGCCTCGATTGAAACAGAGACACTTCCCTCTATGGATTTAAATAGAAACATTGGAAATGAGAGTGACCAATCAATCTTTGGTATAACCAATACAGGTGTTCCTTTACCTTTTTTAAGAAGTACTACCGATCTTCCTTACAATAATATTAGCTCATTCAACCCAGATACTTATCAACCAGGATATCTTCCTGAGGGTTACTCTAATGTGGGTGTTGCTCCTATTATTCCTGAGTACTACCAACCTAACAATACTTTAGGTAATATTTTTCTAAATAGTCAGGGGTATGAAGTTCCTATTTCAAATGATTTGATGAGTAAAAGAAGACCACCAAGTTATTTAGAGCAACAAGATAATTATTATTATCAGAATAGACTTCAATCATTACCAACAGGTCAACAATATTATTATGCAGATGCTTCTCAACAAGACATAGATCGAATAAATAAAATGAGACAACTTAAAGGAATGGATCCTCAATCAATCTATGATATGAGAGATATATTTCAATTAAGTCCTGAATTAACCCTAGAAGATATTCAAGGAATTAAAGAAGGAACAATAACTCAACCAACAGGAATTTTTGCAAAATACGGAGGAAGTGTAGACAAATACGCTGGTTTAGGTTATAAACTTAAATAAATGAAATTAATTCAATTTATTATAAATATATTTAAAAGAAAGGTAGAGAAAGATCCCCACGAAGAACACTGGGGAATAGGTGCATCATGATAAAAATTACAAAAGAACTTCGAGCTAGGGTTATCGCCCATGAAGGAATTGTCGACGAATTATATTTAGATTCATTAGGAAAAGCCACTGTGGGCATCGGCCATTTGATACAGCCACATGAGAGAGATAGATTTCCAGAAGGAAAAAAGATTTCTAGAGAAGAAATAGATGAGTTATTTGATATCGATATTAACAGAGCCGCGGCAGGCGCTGACTTATTAGTTGAAGAATGTATTGGAGTCGGACTTGAACTACCTCAACATATTGGTGAAGTGATCGTGGAAATGGTTTTTCAATTGGGAATTCAAGGTGTTAGAAATTTTAAGAAGATGTGGAAAGCGATGAGAGTGAAGGATTGGAAAACAGCTTCACTGGAAATGAAAAACTCCAGGTGGCATTCACAGACACCGAAGCGCTGCGAATCCCTTGCTGAAATTGTAGCTAATACCTAGAGAGTTCTTCTAATAAAGTTTGGAAAGCGACCTTCTTGTTTAAAGGTCATATAAGCTGCATACCAATCATTTTTGTATTCTGCTTGACAGAATTGTTTAATGGTTTCGTCTTTGTCTTCCTTTACTTTAAAGAAGTTTAAAAAGTGATCCATTGATCTTTTTGTTAAATTAAACATTTTTATTTTCTCCTTGTGATAGATGTTTTATCCACATCTTAAAAAAAGAGAATTGTTGTTTTCGCACAATAGATATGATAAATTAATAGTTAGAATGATAACGACACAATATACAAGGAAGGTAACTTTGATGTATGTTGCAAAAAGTTTTTAGATTTAGTGGCCCTTGCAAAAACATTATAATTTATTAACAGTCGTTATCGTTCTTTTTAAGCCACTCCGTCAACTGACAGCATCTTTTCTAACTTATTCAAATACCATTGAGCTTTCCTGATATCTTCGATACCATTCTTTTCACGATGTCTGGCCAGATATTTCCATATCTGACCTTTCAAATACCCAATAAACTCATCCTTTGTTAATTGAGATTCAATCGCATCGATTGTTTCAATAGTTTTATTTTTATAATAGTTAGGATTAATTTTATCACTCATTTTGCTTCTCCCCAATTATTACCAATAGCGACGTCAACCTTAGACGGAACACTCATTTCTATCGTATTCTCCATAATATCAATGATTTTTCTTTTTGTTTCTGGATCATCTTTAATACTGATCGCTAATTCATCGTGAATTTGAATCATTGGAGTAATACCTTCTTTATCCAAGTCAATCATTGCTTTCTTTGTTTGGTCAGCAGCTGATCCTTGAATTAATCGATTTAAAGCTTTATAGGTCCCTGATCTTTTTAAAGGAGTGTATTCGCCATACTCTTCTTTCGCTCTATCCAAAGGATATGCTTTATAAGACCCAAATGCTTTAGGTTCCCATAATTCAAAACGACATCTTCGACCTAAGAAAGTTTTAACAGCACCTCTTTTATTTGCATGATCGGAAACTGCGTCAGCTAACTGTCGAACAAAAGGAACTCTTTCATTATATTGTTTAATCAAAGACTTTCCTTCTTCTGGATCAATACCTAATTGATCAGATAGTTTGCCTACACCCATACCGTAAAATAGCCCTAAATTTATGGTTTTAGCGCTCTTACGAGGTATGTTTCCAATCTCAGCCATGATTGTGTGGAAGTCTGTTTCTTTGTCTTCGTTATAAGCTTTGACAATCTTTTCAGCACCTTCAAGCTTCACGATGTTCGCATAGTGGCTCACGAGTCGTGGCTCTTGCTGAGAGTAGTCAAAAGAACCCCACTTCTCTCCTTCTTCAGGTAAGAATAATCCTCGAACCAAAGAACCGATTTTAATATCGGACTCAGCGTCATCTTTAGCAGGGATTTGCTGAAGGTTAGGATTAGAATAACTAAATCGACCTGTCAGCGTACCACCGTTTTCTGTTCGTAACTGATTAATATTCGCATGAATTCTTCCGTTATGCTGATACTTTTCAATCGTATGGAGGAACGTGGTCCGTGCCTTGTTGAAGTTTCTGGCCTGAACAATTGCTTTAGGAACAGGGTGAGGATGAAACTCTAAGAAGTTTTTAGTAAAACTAGGATTACCCTTATCTGTTTTTGGATAATCAATTTTACATTGATCAAAGACCGTCGCAATAGAACGAGCAGCCCAAATATCACACTTCAAATTAGTTTCTTTAAAAACAAAATCTAACAGTTCATTTTCTCTTTTAATAAAAGATTTCTCTGCTTTCTTTAATTTTTCTAAATCAACTCTCACGCCTTTCTTTCTCATCTTCATGAGAATAGGAATTAAATCTGTTTCTAAATCAAAAACAGTTTGTAAGTCTTGTTGAGTAATTTCAGGTTTTAGTCGGTCCCATAGCTTTAAACAAAGAACAGCATCTTGTTCAGCATACTCACCTACATATTGAGAAGGTATTTTAAACATCTCACTTTTAGGATTAACACCCCATTGAGCAGCAGTTTCATTTAAAAGAAATTCATTTTTACTTTCAGCTAAATATTCTTTTGCCACTGCGTTCAGTGAATAGCTATATTTGTTTTCATTAATCAAAGGAGCCGCGATCATCGTATCAATAATACGACCATTCCACTTAACACCTTCAGCTTCTAACCAACCAAAGTCATAGGTGGCGTTATGGGCTATTTTCTCTCCTTCTCCAGAGAGCATTTCATTTAGCCAGTTAAACACGACTCGTGGATCGTGGTTAAATCCTGTTTCATGTCGAATAGGATAATATCCTTTCCAACCGTCGACAGCGATTGCCACACCAATAATTTCTCCGTCATTGGTCGCCCACCCTGGACCTTTATCCATGATGTTCGGATCTTTTGTTTCTAAGTCAATTGCAATTTTATCTGCATCTTTAATGTTTGGGAAATCCATTGGTGGAACCCATTCTGATTTAGGTTTAAACATACCTATTTGTTTACTCATATTCTATATGCCTCTCTAGACTGTGGTGTTATAATGTAAAGGTTTTCTTTAGCCCTTGAAAACGCTACATAGAAAAGTCTATGCTCATTAACAGGATTAACCCTGTATTCCTCATAAGCCATTTTTCCTATATCTAAAGACACAACAACATTATCTGCTTCACCACCTTTTTGTTGATGAATAGTCGATAAGGTTACACGTGGCTCTAGAGCTAAGTTCTCACCCCTTGTTTCTAAGTTTTCTAAATACGCTTTAGTTTCAGTATTGATTGTCGTCATTACTTCTGCCCAAGGCGTACCAAACTCAGCTAGTAATCCGAAATCATCTTTTAAATTATTAAAAGATAACTTCTTATCTGGAAAATTCTTTCGTTGTTCTGCAATAAGCTTTTTATTACCTCGAGCAACAAATTCTTTTCCCAAACACTTGTAAAGGTTTTCGATCAAACGAATAGGAACTTCATTAGTCTCCGACCTCATTAAATCTTTCCAAGTTAAAATCGCATTTCTTTCTTTAGTACCAATTGAATAACGATATTTACTGTCTTTCAACTTGACTCGAAAGAAAACATTTTTCTTTCTCATTACTTCTTCCATGTCATCACGAATTGTTCTTGTACGACCCATTAACAACCAAGAACCTTCATCCATATTTAAATGAAACATTCCTCGAATAAATTCAACAGAACCGTCTCGATTAGCAGGAGACCATTTAATATCTCTACTGGATGCAATTTGTTCTTCGACTCGATTAACAATCTCCCAAACTTTTTTAGGAACTCTTTTTGATTCATCTAAAACAATTAAGTTTTTAGCTTCTTCTTTAACTTGAAGAGCTCTGGATACATCTGCATCTGCCCAAGTATAGATTGCTTGATTAGGGTCCATAGCAACATAAGATTTTTCAGAATTACTCCAAATCTTTTCTGCCATTTTCCATTGAATCGTCGACATATCTTGTGACTCATCAAAGAACACTACTTTAAAAGATTTAAAAAAACTTCCATTCACGTAGTTCGTAATTAAATCTGTAAAATCTACTTTTGGTCCTTGATCTTTTACTAAGTATCCATTAGTTCCACTGGTAAACTGTTCATAACCAACAGATTTATATTCTTTTAATCCTTTATCGATATACTCTAATTTATGCCAAATAATATCTTTAGCAAACATAGCCCAACAATCACGTAAAGGAATATCTCTTCTTTTTGCTTTTTCTATGAGATCAATGTATTTGTCATCATAATTGTTGAAAAATATGTCATCATCGTTACTAACGTTAATATTAATCCTAAGTTCATTTGATATGTTTCTCCAATCGTTGTTACTCATTATATGCTCTCTGGTAAGACCCATTTGTCTTAGAGCAAAAGAGTGTAGGGTGCTAAAGTTTTCTAACTGACTTGATGCAATTTTAAACTTCTCGGAAGCTCTTTGTTTAGCTTCATCGACAGCTTTATTTGAAAAAGAAAAGAAAGCTATCTCATCAATCGAAATATCATTAGCTAAGTGTTCTTCTATTTTATCTAAAATAAAAGTCGTTTTACCTGTCCCTGGAGGACCGATAACAACCGTAGGGTGTTTTCTATCCAATAAATTCATGTGCGTAACAAACCCTTTCTTTATGTTTTTCTCTTAACTCTGTGGAGTATCCACCAAAGTTAGACTTCTTTTGTCCTGTGGCTATTCTGGTTAACTCTTTTTCATAATCATCTTTTCGATTTTGTTTATTATGAGTCGTCGGTCTCCACTTTTCAGGGTGCGCTTCTCGATATTCACCAAAACGAGGATGTGCTGTTTTGGAAAAGAATCGATGACCGAGGACCGTGAATTGTTTTGCCACTGCTTCCGACAAACGAACTCCTAAACCTAAACCTTGAAAATCAGGAAGTATCACTGTTCGATGTTCCCTCCATGCTTTTTCTTTGATTGTTCCTGAGGGAAAAAAGATAACTGATGAAAATCCGACTGGGGTTCCGTTCCATGTTGCGATCCAACATCGTGTAGCTGTACTGATGTTTCCTGTGAGATAGTGATGCTCAGCGAAGTATGACCAAATTTTGTGGGAACAAGGAAAGACTTCCAAAACAATCTTGGGTCGCCTAAGAGACCCCCTTGATACCACCTTACTCGAGTTTGTATCAAACACCCAGTCAGGTTGTAACCAGTCAATGATATCATAATGACATGATGCAAAGACAACGTTTTTAATATCTTTATTTCGAATAAACTTTTGCAAAGCATTCGAACAAGATTTTGCTACATTACGATCTACCACACTGGTGAATTCATCAATGACTGCATTATCCTTTATTCTTCTCGCTAAGTCCGATCGAAATCTTTCTCCTGTACTAAGAACGTGATACGGTCTCATCCAAGAGGGAATAGAATTAAATCCAACAGAAGATAATCTATCTTGAGCTTCTTCTGGTGTATCAAAGTGAGAGCAAACAGCTTTGTTTGAATCCCATTGAATATTTTCTTCTTCTCCAAATTCTTTTAATAAACTTGATTTACCACTTCCTGAAGCTCCCACAATTAAACCAATATTAAATCCTTCTTTAGGTTTTTGAAACTCTGGTAGAGTAAATTCTGTTTGACCGTCGAATTGATAGTCAAACATTCTACTAATCTCATTAGTAATGTGATCAGTTTGTACTTGTGACGTTAGTTTTTTCAAAACGGTATTTCCTCCTCTTTTATTTCTTTTTTCATATCAGGAACTTCTAGTTCGATGTCTTCTATGGTTAATTGTTTAATCTTCCATAATCTCATTCTAGTGTTCTTGACTGTTCTAATTAAGTCTTGTGCTTCATATTCTTCTTTTAATCTCATTGTCACCCACGGTCTTGACTCTTTGAAATCATTTCTTTTTAAATGATCCATTAAATCTTTGAGAGCAAAATAAGTAAATCCTTCTTCTGTATAAGATTTACCTAAGAATATATCTGCTATTGTTAAAGCTTCACCTTGATGTAGACAAAACTCTTCTAACAATTCTTTAAACTCACCTTTCTTGGTTACTTCCTCAGGTGGATAATCAATAGAAATAGACTCAAACAATTCGCTATAAGTTTGATTCCATTCTGCTGAACTCATGTTCATAATGCCTTTGTTTAATTGTTCTAAACAAGCTTGAATAATTTTTTTATGAGTCATCAAATCTTCCGTATTGGATATCTCAATTCTTCGATCATCGACATTTAAAAAGTATCTTGGTGGATCGGACTTATAAACTTTTAAATCTGAATACACTGGATGATCTCGATCACCTTCACTTCCAATACCAAACTTTCTTTTTTTACAAAGTCTTTTATTACATAAAGACTCGATTGGTGGTTGAGAACAACGATACATATATTTAGGAGCACCCTCATTATCACTTTGACTAACTTGTTTAATGACGACTAAAACTTCGTCCGACTTCAAAGGAGGGTTAATATAATTCCTATTATAATCTTCAATTAATTCTTTATAATTATCTGGATCTGCTTTACGATAGTAAACGCCTACGTTGAACAGAGCGTTATTACGTGATCCGTCAGAAACACCCTGTTCAGTTAGTATTTGTAGGCATGGAGGTCCGTCTTTAATAACCTCGTTCTTGAAATCGGTTTTAATCGATTTGAGAGCACCAACAACGAGGCTATCGTGGTGAGATAAAAACTCTTCTAATGTTAATCCTTTACCATTTTCATCAAGCGCATATCGACTTCTTCCATGGTAAGGTAAATTAATCCAACTTCCTGTATCTCTTTTTTCTTCTCCTTCTCTTTGATACAGTTCTATTTGTTTCGGAAAGACTTCAGCTCTGGGATAACCTAACGCTGTTGCCATTTCACTTAACTTAGTTTGCATATCTTTGGCTGAAACATATTGTTTGGTAAATAAATATAAATGTGCACCACCACTTTTGGAGAGACACATAATTAAAGGAAACTTTTTTTGTTTAATTTGTTTTAATAAAGCTTTGTGATCTAACGGATAGACATCAATATCAATGGCTCCAAACTTACATTGATCATCATCGTTGATCGGTACGATGCCCATAGCGGGATATTCACCTTTAAGGTGTCGTTCAAATTTTTCTATGGACGGTGCTTCGTGGACCGTCATCATGTGAGCTTCTACTTTTTTACCTTCTTGAGGCTCATTCTTTTTTTCAAAGACACCGTGAGCTCTCTCTAGCCCTGTAAAGATATCTTTAAATCTTTTTACTAATTCTAATTCCATATTAACCTCTCAAATTAATAGCTTCCTCCTTTTTAGTTTGGTTGGGGCATGGTCCGAAAGGAGGCTCGAAAAAACCACACCCCAACCGATTAAGAGTGAAGCGGAGGGTAACCACTCTTAATTTTTTGTGGGCTATTAATTAGAATGGTATATCGTCACCATTCTGCGAGGCATTCCCTTGTGGGGAAACTTTTGTATCATCCTGTGTAGGAGTGACCTCGATATCACCACTGTGTATAGATTTTTCGAATTGAGTCGCATCTTCAATGATCGTCTCGACATTTTTCAGTCCTAATTCGTCAATCCATTTATTCTCAGTGATAACCCAACCATGCCAAGAACCTTTGGCGTTCTTTTCTTTAACCGTTGATAGCGTATAAGAACGAGCAAAATCTTTAGGTTGATATATCTCGTCACCCTCAACACGTCTCTGATTAGACATTAAAGAGTTCCATGTCCTAGATTTTTTTAACTGTGTTGATTTCATTTTGATGATCGCTTTACTCCAAGCACCACCGTCTTCGAGTACGATTACATAATGCTCAGCAGTATTTTCAATATACGTATCAGGTTTTCCTATGAAACGCTCTTTGTTATCATCACCTCGAACAACTTGTCCGTCCATTTGTAATTTCTGGAATTGTTCAGGAGTATAAATGTTAACTGGAGCTCCAGAACCTTCACCACGTTCTGCCCATTCTACAAATCTTCTACGATAGTAGACTGGTAAAACTAATAGTGAGTCATAGACCTTGTTAGTTACAGTATTAAAAATCTGTCCTAACTTTGCACCTTGAATATACTTACCGTCATCTTCTTCAAGCTGAGGAGCACCCTTACTTAAAATATTAAAATAAGGAATTTGATAATCTTCAGCTTCTCTTTTTGAGAGTGAGGGACCTGCCTTTAATAGACTACTGATAGTCGCTAGGCTCGTGCCACTGTTCTCTTTCGCTACTTGCTTTTTACTTGTCTCTGTCATTTAATTACCTTTCTTGATATTGACTTTGTGTCCTACAAATACACCAAATGTATCCATAGGTAGTTCTTTTCCACTTTCGACCATTTCACGAATGAAACCTCGAAGAGTAGAAGGCTCGACTTTGACACTTCTGTCAGTGTCTAACCCTTGGTTAGCTAAATCTGAAAAAAGTTTTTGTGCTTTTTCGTCTTCAGCTCTACCAAATTTTACTATGACTTGATTTTTTATCAAGTCTTCATACCCATTATCACGAAGCCAGTCAAAAGCTTCTTCTTGTTTTTCTTTGGATATGGTACCAGTGTAAAACGGTTTAATTTCTACATTACTACCGTCTTTCATCTTAATAGAGGTCACACCTCGTTCTTCAAACAACTGAACTAAATTTTCATTTGCTTTACGAACAATTTCTTTTTTAACTTTAAGTAGTGCCTCAAGGTCCTCTACCTCTTTTTCAGCTTTCAAATAATCTTGAGAAGCTTTTGAGATAGGATCGACTTCCGTTACTTGGAAATCACTTTGTTCACGTCTTAAATTAATAGCCATATTAATTCTCCTTTTTTTATTCTTAGTTATGTATGTCAACTCGGATAGGAAAGTAATCTCTTTCTAATCTATCGTATTTTAACATATTATATCTACCATTAGATATAGTGCTTACAACTGAACAAGTCAAGCCTATCAAAGCAGGATCTCCAACTAAAAGTAAATAATCGTTGTCTTTAAAGTCTTTTAGAAGGTTTCTGAGTTTTCTAATTGTAGGTTGTGGTGACATAACTACTTGTTTATTACCGTCAAACAAAAAAATAATATCTCCAAATCTTTCTGCCTGAGTGTAATCTAAACCTCTTAACGTTCCGTCAGGAAATTTTCTTAGTACATTTTGCACTATATACACTTTACTTTTTTCAATCATTTATTATATTCTCTTATATAGAATAAGAATATTATTATGTTATTAGAAAAATACAAGTTTAAAACAAAGCCTATGCAACATCAATTGGTTGGTCTTGCGGGAATGATGAACTCCTTTGAAAAGGATACTCCTGAATATGCTTTGTTCATGGAAATGGGTTGTGGTAAAACTAAAGTTTTAATCGACGGTGTTTCTATTTTATACGACAACGGAAAAGTAAATAATCTTTTAGTCATTTGTCCTAACGGAATTAAATATAATTGGAGAGAAGAATTAGGAAAACATTTAGCTGAACATATTGAATATGATGTGCACGTTTGGGAAGGTGCAAAAACAAAAAAAGAACAAGAAGAAATTAGATCAAAATTATTTTCTACTGATAATAAATTAAAAGTTTTAGTTATGAACATTGATGCAATCATTACTAAGAACGGAAGTATGGTTGCTGAAAAATTTACTTATACCGATAAAACTTTAATGTGTGTCGATGAGTCGACTATTATTAAAAATGGCTCAGCGAAAAGAACAAAGAGATGTATTAAAATCGGATCGTATGCAAGATATCGAGTCATCTTAACTGGGTCACCTATTACAAAATCACCTGAGGATTTATACTCTCAATGTGCTTTTTTAAATGAAGACCTTTTAGGTTTTAGTTCTATTTTTACTTTTAAAGCCAGATACTGTGATCAAGTGAAAATGAGTTTTGGTGGTCGAAGTTTTAATAAAGTCACTGGATATAAACGTTTAGACGAACTCACAGATAAAATTAGAAACTTTTCTTATCGAGTCACGAAAGATGAAGCGTTAGATTTACCAGATAAAATTTATTTGAAGAGACGCGTACCGATGACCGATAATCAATTGAAAGCTTACGTCATGATGAAAAAATTAGCGTTAGCTGAAATTGACGGTGAGCAATTAACCACTGCTACCTTGATTGCTCAATTAAAAAGATTACATCAAATCGCTTGTGGATATATGACAACGGACGAAGGAAAGTTAATTGATTTTTCTGAAAACAGAGTCAAAGAATTATTAGATACAATTGAAGAGACAGACGGAAAAATAATTATATGGTGTTCTTATCGCCATAATATTAGAACTGTTATCGAAGCTTTAAATAAAAAATATGGGCCCGGATCTGCTGAAGGTTTTTATGGTGAAACACCTTCCGAAGAAAGACCAAAGATAATCGATCGATTTAGGGACCCTAATCATCACATGAGATTTTTAGTCGGACATCCTCGAACTGGAGGTTATGGACTGACTTTAAATATAGCCCATACTATGATATTTTATTCTAACGACTATGATCTCGAAATAAGAGAACAGGCTGAGGCTAGAAATCATAGAATTGGCACAGAGAAGAAAGTCACTTATGTCGATCTTATCTGTGAAGGAACGGTAGATGAAAACATTATTAAAAGTCTTCGTTCTAAAATTAACATCGCCTCTGAAATAATGGGTGAAGAATTTAAGGAGTGGTTGATATGATGCCAGAAATAATACTCGAAGACGATCAAACGATCGATCATCGAAAACTAAAAGATGCTTGTCAATGTTTTAACGCGTTGATTGAGATGCAAGAAAAATTAGATAAATATGAAAAATGGGCTATGGCTAACATTATTCATGAAACTGCTATGGAATTAGCAAAGGACATAACAAAGAAAGTACAATGAGAAGTAGAAAAATATTTCCAATTAAAAAGTATCAAAAAAAACTTTTGAGTCTTTATGAAAGACAATTAAAGAATTGGAGAAATGATATCGATAATTGGGATGATAGAAATATCAAAAGAACAGAAGCGAGACTTAAATCGATTAAAACTCTTTTAGAGAGAAACGAAAAGTTTTACGTAGGTTTTTAATGGAATTATTAAAAGGCATAATTTACTCAATCAAATTGATTGCCTTGCATGGCTCTATTATAAGAACTGTTCTTTATACAATAGGACATATTTTAATTGCGATTACTTGCAATTGGTTAATAACAGGAGCTGATTGGGGACTAGCCACAATTGATGCTCTCGTCGAGCCTTTAATAAATTCTCTTTGGTATTTTACCTTGGATTATTATTGGGCAACAAAAAGGAAATAAAAAAATGAAATATCATGAAATACCTGGGTGGTTTAACGGACATGAAGAATATGACAAGGCTGTTGATTACTGTCCTCCAAATGGAAAAATTTTAGAGATTGGTTGTTTTTATGGAAGATCAACTAATTATATGTGTACAAATATTGTCAACACAAAGAGAAATGACATCAAAGTATATGCTTTAGACACGTTTAGAGGATCTTCAGAGCATAGTTTCATTAAAGAAGCTGTTGGAACTGACGGAACATTTAAAGCCTACACAGAAGCTAATTTAAAGGAATTTATTGATTTAGGAATTGTTGAATTGATTGAAAGTCGTTCGGATAATCCAGAAACAATTAATAAATTTGAAGACGGATTTTTTGATGTGATTATTGTCGACGGAGCGCATGAATATGAAGCAGTTCTTGATGATATTGAAAATTGGTGGAGTAAGCTGAAACAAGACGGAATTATGCTTTTTGATGATATGTACATGGAGTCCGTAGCCACAGCAGTGTCAAAAGGATTAAGTAATCGAGTTCCTCATTATTCAGTCATGCAAGGTCGTGAAGCTTATGGAATAGCTTATAAGAGCGAAGATCAGTCCAAAGCCAAGAAATACATGAAATTGGTTCCAGAGGATCACTTTAAGAATTGATGTTTTGAATGTTTGGAAATAAAATTCTAGGCATGAAAAAAGCTCTGGAGGAAAAGGTAGAAATTGAATGGATCGATGCTTACGAAATGGAAAGTGGTTGGCATGACTTGGAAGACGCTGAAAAGATCACGCCCCCCACGGTCTTTAGTTTGGGCTACGTAGTTAAAGACACGAAAGAATTCATCATTCTCTCTGCTGATAAAGGTCGTAAAGGTGACTCTGACTGTGGTCGTGTTCAAGTTATTCCTAAACCGTGGATCAAAAAAATAGATTTACTGTGAAAGAATTTCTAAACAAGAAACATATTTCTGGAACCGTTTCAGAATATTCAGCAGTTAATAAACTTTTAGAATTAGGTTTTTTAGTTTTTAAAAATGTAGCGCCTCATGGCATGATTGATTTAATCGCGATCTCTACAGATGATGAAACGTTTCGCATTGATGTGAAAACGGTTTCTAAGCGAACAAAGAAAACAAATTATAGGAGCGAGGGGGACATGATTTACAGGACCCCCTCTAGTGAGCAAAAAAAATATGATGTTGTGTTGATGATCGTGGACGGTGGAAAGTTTAAAATTTTACCCACTCACTCCAAATTATCCAAGTGGATTAAGTCGAAGTAAAGTTTTTTTCAGAACAAAAAGAAGTCGGATAAACATTTGTCATTTCTAACTGTAGTTTAATTTTTAAAGCGTTGCCCATATCTAAACATTCATTGATTGTTTCAAAAGGCTCGGACATAGGAACAATTTTACACGTGTTCTCTAAACTTAATGTAGGATTGTACAAACAGATAATCATAAATAAATAAACTTTAGCCATGGAACAATCGTAACATAAAAGTCAAATGATTTATTTATCAAAATTGAAAATAAATAAGTAGATATCTGATAATCAACTCTGGTATAGTGGTCGTTAACCCCTAAACAAAGGAGATTAAAATGACAGAAAATGAAGAAAATAAACTGATTATAGCCTATTTACAGGATGTAATCGCTCAAATGTCTGCCTATAAAGAATACAGGCCAGAAGACAGTCAAACAGAAGAGGGAATTAGAACTAATTAAGTTCTTCTTCTCTCTAAAATTTCCTTACCTTTTTCTACTAATTTTTTCCAAAAACTAAAATCATAAAGCTTTTCTGATCCGTCTGTAAATTGAACTAATACCTTAGAGACAGAGCCTTCTTGCTCGTCTGGTACGTCCACGTATTCGACTTTATAAATAGTCTTTTCAAAGAAGTGTGGATTATCTTTTAATATCTCCAACATTCTTAAAAATTATCATAATTTATCAATAAAATATACTAAACTTTTGCTAGTTTATCGTAGTATTCCTTGACAATAATATGCAACTGAGTCGGTTTTGTTCTTAAAGTATCTTTACAAATTCTCTCTAATAAAGTTTGAGTCTCTTTCGACATTATTTGTGATACCCATTTCTGTTGTTCTTTTTTTGACATTGTTCTAACCTTTCATAAAATGATTTATTTATTTATATAATATTTAAAACGATATTAAAATAGCTAATAAGGGGATTTTCTCCCCTTATTAAGACTAAATTACATCCAACAATTTATTGATATTTAGTAACTCTTCTCGAAGTTTCTCTATTTGATATTCAAACTTCTCGTTAAGTATATCAATTTTTGATTGATTTCGTACTTTGATATATTTTTCTAACAATGATAAAATCTCACGTTTTCTTTTCGCGTGACGGTCTATCGCTGATGCTTCTGTTACTTTGCAAACCATATTTTTTCTCCTGTCTTTTGGTCCATTCTGCTACCTTAAAAAGTTTATCTGATCCATGATCCATTTTAATTGAGTTTGCTTCCCAACTTACACAGACCAAATTATCTTTTGTATGGGGTTTTGTACTGTCGATACGATCAAAAGAAATAACGGTGGGTCCAGAAACTGTTGTTAAAACAGTTCCAAGAACTTCACAAATGTGTTGATCTTTTTTCTTGTCGTATGTTCGATTATAGATTTCTAATAAATCCTCTCTTGTTATTTTTAATTTAAATTTAAATTTTTTTCTGTCCTTCTTTCTCATACTCCTTAATCTAATCCCTAATAAATTCCAAATATTCTCTTTCCACTCTTTAGAATTTTTTCGAACTCGATCACCTTCTTGTCTACATCGAATACATTGACGATTACTCGTGGCTCGTTGATCGATGTGCCCCCACTTACAAGGCACTCCATTGTAATACCTTGTAAGATTTTCTTTTTTAGCTTCAGCCCAACTTATTATTTTTACTGTCATTAGCTTTCCTTTCTTTTATTTCTTGTTCTACTATTTTTTTCAGTTCGACATCTAAATCACAATGCGCTGAATTTTTAATAATGTTTTTTATTTTATTGAGTCGAGCCAATAAATCCTCAGTGGAATATTGGCTCAACGGATAGTCAACGAAGCCTCTAATATATACGGACATCGCTAACCTTATTTTTTGCTATGCGAATGATCTCTTTTATTTGTGCGTTTTTGAGTTCTTTCACATTGTCAATATATTTCGGATCAACTCGAGGTATTTCTGTTTTAAATAAATACTCTCCATGACCATAAACATAGACATCTTTTTTGTTCACTTGAACTAAGTGAAAATCAAAAGGTCCTTCTATGTGAGTATGGTTGATGATCGAATTAAATGATAAGTCTTGTTCGGTCATTTTTTTCCTTTCTTTCTTTTCTTTTTAGCTTTTCTTTTTACTTTAGCCATACCTGTTGGCTTGTTGTTATAACGAACGCCTCCACATACAATAGCCATTATTTCTCCTTTTCTAATTGCGACTCCAGAAACTTTTTAATTTCTAAAGTTCGGTTGCTTTTGTTAAAAATTCGAGCCATAAAAGTATCGTTTGGACTCAAAAAATTTCTAACACGTTCTTTGTCCCAAGATATCGGACTCGATAAATAATCGAAAAGTGTGTCCTTATCTTTTTTATAAACGTTACGATGTTCCCCTGTATATAAAGCGATTGCCTCGTAACTTCTCTCTTTGTGTTTTACAAAGATTAGCGTATCAGCTATCGGAAGACCTTTAGGGTCCCCCAAATAACCTTGGTGGATTGTCCACGTCATTTGGCCTCCTATACTTACTTGGATTTACTCTTGGTAAACTATCCAATTGTTCGTTAACAGATTTTCTTCTTTCTGCTCTGATCTCAATCCCTTCAATAATCCATTTTTGAATTTCTTCAATTATGTTTTCATGATTATCTTTTTGTAGATTTTCGATCTTATTTTGTAGCCAATTGACTAAAGTGTCTTGAGCTTTTAACTTAACTAAAATATTTTTTAAGTTATGGCGCTCAATGGCTAAGCTTGTTTTACTTATTGTCATTTTAACCTCGGACCGTGTCTCGTGAATTAGCTTTAATTCTTCTTAAATAAAGCCTGTTATTTTCCTCCCATTCTTTTTGTCGAATGAGTTCTCTAATATGTCTTAGATCAATTTGATTGCTCCAATATTTGTAGGAGTGATCAACATTATCTATCCAACCGTTTGAAAGTGCTTTCTTTTTTGCTTCCATTTTATTCTCCTTTCTGTTTAAGTTTTCGTTCGAACAGATAACGCTCATAAAAACGTCGATCCATTCCGTCGATTTTTACTCTTAGCGTTTCTTTGCCTAAATATTTATTATGGCTGAAATCTAAAAGTAGATAGCCCTGTTGCTCTCGTAAAGCTTCGAGCGTGATCCGTGGATCGTTGGTCTTGTATCTAAGCTTTCGACCAACAATCATTCTTCTTTTCTGTTGTACTCCAGAAGTCATTCTGCCTCCTTAAAGTTTTTTTCGTAAATACGATATTGACCGTAAAGGTCTTCGGTTTTGCTTACAGAGTAGAAATCAAAATCTTTTTCTTTTAAGATTTTTAACCACTCATCAAAGCTTAGTTTTTTATTACTCATTCTGCCTCCTTATTTATCTAATATTACTATATTATATCCCAGAAGTCTAATCCAAGATAATTCGTCTTCGTTCAGTGTTAATTTTCTGGTTAACAGTGCGAACGTTTCAGCCTTAGCGCACCAAGGATGAAATCTTTTTGGGTCGACTGCATTGCGTTTAACAGTCAGTTCTTGTTTTTCTTTTGACATATTGCCTCCTTATAAATGAAAAGTAGCCCCTAAGGGCTACCATGGGTCTAGAACTATAATCAGCATTATAGCCTCCTTTTTTTGAAACGAAGAAAGACCTAAGGGCACTCGTGGGATTTGAACTTGCTACCCACAACTTTCGGTAAACAGATAGTTTATCTATCCTTACTCGAACTTACCTCTCAAGACCTCAACCATTTGGCCATACTTCTTGAGCCCTATACCTTACGACTCTGTTCTAAAATCGTTATTCAGTCAGAGTGCCTCTAAACAACTTGCAATTTGTTTAGTGTTAGGTCTTTCTTTATTTCTTATTTACTATATCGAGACATCTTTAAAAAATTCAAATTTTTTTTTCAATCTCTTATAATCTTTATTGGTAGTTTGAAATTTTTTTCAACCAAAAAAGTGAGAATTTTGTTTTTATTTAAAGTCGTAAAAAACTCTCAAAAAATCGACTTGCGAGTTAAGTTTGCTTTTTTTTAAGTGGTTGAGATAAACTAGAGGCTACCTCTGAAACCAATCCACTACAATGTTGGGACCATAGACACGTCTATTGATCGAGTCATGACTCTCAATCTCAATCGTGCTTAGTATTTACACATTGTCTAAGACCCCAAATCGAGGTCTTAGAAAATGTATATTAGAATGAATAATCGTGAAACTTGGATCGATGACCCAGAGTAATACGATGACCGTCTTTGTTAAAACGGTTGGTCTGAGGGTTGAGATAGCGAGGCTCTAAAATAAAACCTCTCTGTCCGTCCTCAGTCTCAATATCCAATATTTGGGCATAATGTTTTTTGCCTTCTGGATTGGCTGAGTATTTATAGGATTGACTTTCGGACATTCCGTTGTTGTCCGTACGCTCAGCGTGGTCCTCTTGGACGACGATGAACTGTTTGCCATTCCTTTTGATGATGTCGACCAAAGTCGCACCATATCGATCGGACCAACTATAAACCGTCGCTCCGTTGCCTATGGTTAAAGCGTCATACTTAAACCATGTTTTGGAAGAGATCCAATTAGACACACTTCCAAAGTTAGTACCAATTTTATTTGGTAATAACTTTTCATTTACTAAGACTCTAATTTGCATTAGAACCCCCTTTCTTCTTGTTTAATGTCATGAAGAGCATCAGCCTTAGCTAAATCCTCTTCTCTCTTTTTGTTTTCTTTGTAGTACTCTAACAAATATTCGTGCTCCACTGCCTCGTCCCAGAGATCACAAAAACGTGTGATATATTTTCTCTGTTCTTTTGTTAAAGAGTTCGTAAAAAGATCGTCATATAAGACATCATCTGCTGATCCCTTATCAACGTTCTTATTTTCGTCTTTTTCTAACCAACGATTATAAATATCCGTTAGCTTGGTGATATGATCTGCCATTTGTTTGGGCCTCCTTTTCTTCTATTTTACTTTTAAAAAGAATTAATTGTTTTTTGAGTGTCGGTGTAATTTTGATACCGTCAACATCATAAGTTTTATTATCAAGCGTGATATGGTCGATTAAAAAAGGAATAAATTCGTCTCCAAATTCATATCTTTTTTTCTCATCATTCCAATAATCCTCAATATCTTTTTGAGGATAGCCACACCATTGATCAAAAGATTTGAGTAGATACTCAATCTCATTGAATAGTTTGTCCTCATCGTATGATTTATCAAAAAGATAATTCCATACGAGTTCGTGTACGTCTTCTCTGGTCATTCTTACCCCCTGTTTAATACTCTTTGAAATTCTGAGTCGACAACCAACTCAAATTTAAAGCCTAAGTCTAAGATTTTACAAATGTGATGATCATTAAAAGTTTTGACACATAAAAGATCAGCGAACTTTTTTGCTTTCTCACAGACTGGGTAAACGAGGTCTTTTCCGTAAACGACCTTATTTTGTACTTGTAATATATTGTTATTCATTTTTGCTCTCCTTTTGTTTTTTATTAAACGTTGGACACTGAAAGACATTGTTCGACTCAGTATCCTCGTTTTGATACTGCGATCCAAAGACCAAACCGTTTTCTTTCTAAGGGTGGTGTCCTCACACCAGTAATTTTTGGGGATAGCATTATCAGTATTATGGATGTTTATGACTACGAAAGGAAATACTGATTAAAGTATAGCTTCTTCTGTTTCCCAGAGCATTACTTACGCTCGACGTTTCCGTTTTGAGTTTCTCATCAGTAGGCTCTTTCAACTCGTGAGCCTAGACACGGACCGTTGATCGTGGACCGTGTTTCGTGGTTAGTGTTTTACTTGTTTATCTTTTTCTAGTTCTTCTAATCGTCTAGCAACCTCAAAAAGACAATCTTGAATTGTCTGGATGCTTTTAACTATTGCTAAAAGATATTTTTTTTCTGTTTCTTTCATCTTATCAGCCTCCTATTGATATTAAGTAAGCGATATAAATCGCCTTAAAAACAAATAGACCGATAATTAATCGGTCTACGACGATTTCTAGTTTTGTTTTTTTATACATTATAAGTCCTCTCGTATGCATCGTTGAAAAACTCTTTGTATAATTTGACAAATTGATCATGTGGAATTCTTGATTTTTTATCACCACCGTCAATTTGAGTTAAGTGTTTGCCAGTCGTTCTGGACCAAACGTTTTCGCTAACGTGAAGCTTTCCGTCATGTGATCGAAAAGCTACCGGGGTCGCATAAGAGTAATAGGTATCAATTAACCCATGTTCTACTCTTAAGCTTTTAGTCGTATTTAGATATTTTGTAGTCATTTTATGCTCCTTTTGTTTGTTTATTCTTTTGGGTCTCATCAGTATGCCCCTAACCCTAGGCATAGACGCGCTCACCGTGGAACGCGTTTCGTGAATGTTTATTAAATAATTGTGTCAATCCAAAGTTCATCGTCTTCAATTCTTAATGAAGCGATGTCGTCTCTAATTGGATCGATTTGAGTATTTAAATATTTATGTTTGATGAGGTTTAAAATTGAAGTCTTTTTCACTTCAACATATTCCTCCAAAGAAGGCGCATATACAAAGATGTATTTTGCCTTTTTTACATATTTATTTAATACGTTTAAGTTTACTGCGTCTAAGTCCATTTTTTTGCTCTCTTTCTGAATATATAAATATTCATGAAAGCCTGTAAAAGGCTTTCAAAAATACTTATTGATTAGCTTTTATTTACGAATAAAGAAGAATAAGTAGGGTCTGAAAAACACTGAGCTTCCAGTATTTTATTTTGATAGTCTTGTAATTCAGCTTTATCAAATAAAGATATTACTTCTGGATTGTTGTTGCTCACATATAACTCAACTAATTTTAATAATAAATTTAGTTCGTTATGTGAAAGTTTATTTAGGTCTACATTTTTAAACATAATTTGCTCCTTTTCTGAATGCTTTATGCATTCATGATAAGGCTAACTCAGTAGCCCTATCAAAAATACATAATTTTGAATTCTGTTTGACTGTTTCCTTATCGGTGTCACCGATTGAGCTCTTTGCTCTGAAGACTGGCTCTCAGCGTCTCAAGATAAGGTTTGGAAGCTTACCTCGATTGGGTCGAGTTATCAACGCACTGAGGGGCAAGTATGTAGCGCCCAACCTCAGCAATCCACAGAGTCCGAAGACCCCCAATTTAATGGGTTAAGTGTTTAAGCACCTTAGACCCGATGGCTAAAATATCGTCAGCATTCCCCAAAATGGTAACTGGCTTATTGTCTTCTAGCGCGGTTTCTAAAGTCTGATTTGTTTTCATTGTGTTATTTATATCATATCCTTAGATATTACCTAATAAAAAAAGATAAAAATGATAAAAAAAGTAAAAAAAATGGTCATAAATTATTACAATCGAGAAAAAAATAAGGGGCATTTTTTTGCGTTTTTAGGGGTGTTAAAAAGATGCTCATGTATGATTTTATTAGATAATTTATTATATGCTCTATGGCTCTTAAAAGGGATTTAAAGGCTATTTTGATTTTGGATCTTTATGATATTTTATTGCAAATTGCGACAAGGATCGCGAATAGTGAACAAAATACGAACGAACAAAGTATGAACGGATATTGGGACGCGCGTCGTGGATCGTGGACACACAATCACAGTACTAGAGGTTTTTTGAAAAAATAAAAAATAAAAATAAAAAAAATTTAAAAAGAAGTGTGATAGTGTCCGCTTAAGCGTTTTGACCTTATTTAGGTGGGTTTTACCCATCACACTACTGATTTTTAGAAGTGTGACTAGTGTGATAGTGGGTCATTGATTTTACTGACTTTTTTACCCTCTAGGCAATTGGAGACTTTTTCCAAATTTATTATTTTAAAAAGAAGTTGCTGAAAATTCTCTAGTACCAATTTGTTAAATAATGATTATGATGTAACGGTCTAATTTTAATGAGCGCTGAAAAGAATTTATATAAAATGGTTAAAGATAAACTATCTGAATTTCATCCAATTCGTATTGAAACTTCTACAATTAATGGTTTCCCAGATTTAATTTTGTTTAATAAACATGGACGTAGTTTGTTCGTTGAATGTAAGGCGTGTGAGCGTTCCAGATTGTTACAGAGTTTAAGACCACATCAAAAAGCTTTTCATCATAAATACAAACAGATCATGAACGGATTATTTATCTTGCAACGCTCTCTTAAAGAGAGAAGGATTTTTCTGTATAGGTCCACGGATATCGACTTTCTGGCAGAAAATGGCGAGTTTGCACCACTTTGCACGGTCCAAGTGGGCCAACCATGGTCCACGATCAGCGAAATATTGAATGAATACCACTAAATATAGAACATATAATCCACGAAACGCGAAAAACGTTGATAAATATAGCGTCGGGGGGCCTCATAATCTATATTATGCAACAATCGACCCTAGGTACTTAGAGCCAACGGTCCGAGGTCCACGAAACGCGCGACCCCACCCCCAAAAAAAGCGCCCCGGTCCGAGGAGACGTGGCCTTGTCCTGGCAACATATCCACACTATAGGAGCAAAAAATGCATATAGATTATTCAAAGCTTGATGCGAACCAATTAAAGGCGATGGTCTTACTTCGAAAGCGCATTGAACAAGAACATGCGCGTGGTAATTTCATGAGATTTGTCAAAGCAGTCTGGCCAGAGTTCGTTGAAGGTCAGCATCACATCAAGATTGCAGAACAATTCCAGAAATTTCTAACTGGGAAGAACCAAAGATTAATTGTGAACATGCCCCCACGTCACACAAAAAGTGAGTTCGCCTCATTTTTATTCCCGGCATGGATGATGGGGCAAAATCCTCGACTAAAAATTATTCAAGCAACTCACACTGGTGAACTGGCGATAAGATTTGGTCGAAAAGTAAGAAACTTGATGAATACCAAAGAATACAAAGGGATATTCCCTGATGTAACACTCAGAACGGATAACCAAGCGGCGGGAAGATGGGAAACTAACCTTGGAGGTGAGTATTACGCGGCAGGTGTGGGTGGTGCAATCACAGGTCGTGGTGCTGATTTATTAATTATCGACGATCCTCACTCGGAACAAGATGCTTTGTCGGAAACAGCCATGGATAATGCTTACGAATGGTATACTTCTGGTCCTCGACAGCGTATGCAACCAGGGGGAAGTATTGTAATCGTAATGACTCGATGGTCTGATAAGGATCTCACTGGTCAGTTAATCAAAAAGATGGGTGATCTGAAAGCAGATAAGTGGGAGATCATAGAATTCCCGGCAATTTTAGACGACGATGACGAAGAAAAGCGTACACCGATTTGGCCACAGTATTGGAAGCTCAATGAACTTGATAAAGTAAAAGCTTCTCTTGTTCCTAGTAAATGGAATGCTCAGTGGCAACAGAATCCAACGCACGACGGTACGAGTATCGTGAAACGCGAATGGTGGAATATATGGGAAAAGAGTGAACCACCACTTTGTGATTACATTATTCAAAGTTATGATACTGCTTTTTCCAAAAAAGAGTCTGCTGACTACTCAGCTATTACAACTTGGGGTGTGTTTCGCCCTGATGAAGGAAAAGAAACCCATTTAATTTTATTACATTGTCGAAAAGGTCGATGGGACTTTCCTGAGCTGAAACAAGTCGCGAAAGAAGAACTTAAGGCCTATAACCCAGATAGTGTGATTATTGAAGCCAAGGCCTCAGGGACACCCTTGATACAAGAGCTTCGGCGATTTGGTGTTTACGCGACAGCTTTCTCTCCGAACCGAGGTCAAGATAAACATGTTCGCTTAAATACTGTCTCTCCCATATTTGAAGCTGGTCACGTTTGGCGACCAGATACCGATTGGGCTGAAGAAGTCCAAGAAGAGATTGCATCGTTCCCTTATGGAGAACATGACGATTTAGTTGACGCAACAACCCTAGCTTTGTTAAGATACAGGCAAGGTAGTTTTGTTCGTTTGTATGATGACGAAGAAGAAGAACCTATAGGAAAACGAAAATATGAGTACTACTAAAAAATTAATTAATCCTGAAGATCGAAGACTGAAACAAAAACTAACACCTAAGCAAATGATTTTTGTTTATGAATACGTTCACAAAGTTTTATTAGGAGAATGTTCCGCTGCCGAAGCTGCGCGACGCGCGGGCTATTCTCAAAATCGAGCACGTCAAACTGCTACTGATTTACTGAACCCTCACCTCAATCCTTTTGTCGTGGAGGCCATTCATGAGATGAAACAGGATTTACATCAAATGTATGGTGTGTCTACTGCATCTCATTTAGCTTCCTTAAAACAGATTCGAGAAGAAGCACGAGAACATAAGCATTTTTCGGCGGCCGTGGCTGCTGAGGTGAACAGAGGAAAAGTTGCTGGATTTTACGATAACAAAGTTCAAAGTGATACACCTTTGGAAAACATGTCCAAGGATGAATTGATCAAAGTTCTAGAGAATTATGACAAGAATGGTATAACTCATGATACCAAACTAATAATTGACGACGATAAGGACGCCATGACCCGCGGCCCGTTGATCGTGGAAGGAGATTAATGTTACAACAGCTACTACTAAGAGCAAGTCCCTCGGTTCTCGGATCGTTGCTCGTGGGTGCTGTGGGATCTCAACAAGCGAGTCAGATTCAAAAAGATTTAGCCTTAGGTAATATATCCTTAGATGATGTAGCGAATTTTATTACAAATTTTGCTGCGTCACCTGCGGTGAGCTATTTACAAGATAAAGAAAAAGAAAATCAATTAACCCCTCAAGACGAGGACGACAAGAAACCGAAAGCTCCAGAACCAGATCCGACGGACTTGTTAAATTTATTAAAGGATGATAATAATGAACAAGATGAAACAAAGTCTCTTACAACTAGCCAAAGCGAAAAGGGAAAAGAACCAATTACGCAAACCATTGAATCGTCCACAGCGCAACTTGGATCAGAGTTACAGCAATCTGACCAAGGAAGAAAAGCAGAGACTATTAGCGAACTACCTCTAGTAAAGGCTTCTCAAGAACAAGGTGTTACTTTTTTCTCAGATATCTTAGGTGGTGAATTATATGTTCCTAAAAAAAGCTATGACCAGTTGTTGGATACTTCTGATGCTATGGAAGCAACAAAGATATTCGATGAAAAGAGAACAGGCAATTTTGAAAATCATATCTTTACGAGCATACCGACATTTAAAGAAGCACAGATAGCCACTGCTGAAGCTATTGCAAAGACTCTTCCTAAAGACGGAACCATTATTGATATCGGTGGAACTGAAGGAGGTTTTGTTAATACCATTGCAGAACTGAATCCCAACATTGAAGGAATTGTTTTAGATCCCAATCCCAAAGCTGAAGAATCTTTCTTAAAACAAAAATTACCGAACACAGAATTTATTCGAGAAGCATTTACTACGAACCCTGAAGATTTTGGTAAATATGCTTTTACAGAAAAAGGAGTTGATGTGGATTATTTTGATCCGAAAGATATTCCAGATAACTCGGTTGATGCCTTTTCGGAGAAAATGGTTTTTCAATTTATTGACAATCAACGAGCAGATAAAATTAAATTATTAAAATCAAAGTTAAAACCTGATGGATTTGCAATCTTTGAGGAAAAGTTTTTTACTTCTAAAGATGATCCAGTTTGGCAAGAGAACGAACAAAAGAAAAACGAATTTAAATCTCAGTATTACGATCCTGAACAAATTACCGAAAAAGAAGAAATTGTTTTAACTGGAATGAATGAACGACAAGTTCCTTCTGATTTATTTGAAAGAGTATTGAAGAATAATTTTAACAATGTTGTACAATATTGGGATTCAGGTAATTTTAAAGGATACGTCGCTTCTGATAGTGCTGATACGATAACAAAGTTTTTAGATAATATGGTCGATTTAAACAGTGAGTACTCAAATGTCGTGACTCCTAACTTTATTACAAAAACAATCGATAAAAAACGAAGAGGAGGACCTATATCGATACCAAAAATAGACATGTTGTAAATGGTCGATTAGGTGATATAAATTAAATTATGGCAGATAATATTGATAAAGGACTCTATCAAACAGGAGCTCCTGAACTAGAGATTCTTAAATCCGAAACAGAAGTCGAGATCGACGGTCAACGAATACCGACTCCTGAAGGATTAGAAATTGAAATGAGCGAAGATGGAGGAGCAACTCTTGACTTTGATCCTATGTCCGATATTCCTGAAGAAGTTGAGTTTTATTCAAACTTAGCTGAAGTCATGGATGAAAGCGAATTAGATCGCTTAAGTGATGAATTACTTTCTGAATTAGAAAATGATCGATCTTCTCGTAAGGATTGGGAAGACGGATATATCAAAGGATTAGATTTATTAGGATTCAAATACGAAGAGAGAACTAGACCTTTCCAAGGTGCGAGTGGTGTCACACATCCTTTGTTAGCTGAAAGTGCCACACAGTTTCAAGCAACAGCGTTTAAAGAACTTTTACCCGCAGGGGGACCAGTCAGAACTGTTGTTATGGGAGAAGACACTCCAGAAAAATATTCTCAGTCACAACGTGTGCAAGAGTTTATGAATTATCAATTGATGAACAAAATGGAAGACTACACTCCTGAGTATGATCAAATGTTATTTTATTTACCTCTCGCAGGTTCGACGTTTAAAAAAGTTTATTACGATGAGTTAATGGATCGACCAGTATCGAAGTTCGTTCCTGCGGAAGACTTAGTTGTCAACTATGGAGCTAGTGATTTAGATTCTTGTGAAAGAATTACTCACATCATTAATATGAGTTACAATGACTTTAGAAAAAAACAAGTTTCAGGTTTTTATAAAGATATCGAAATCATTCCTTCAGAAGTAGATCGCTCGGAAGTACAAAAGAAGTATGATGATATTGAAGGTGTAAGACCTTCCTACATTGACAAAGAAGTAAGATTATATGAATTCCATACATCTTTAGACCTAGAAGGTTTTGAAGACACAGGTATGGATGGTGAGCCCACAGGAATTAAAATACCCTACATTGTAACCATTGAAGATAGTTCAGGTAAAGTTGTTGGTATTCGTCGAAACTATGAAAAGGATGATGAGAAAAAATTAAAGAAAAGATATTTTGTTCATTATAAGTTTTTACCAGGTTTAGGTTTCTATGGTTTTGGTTTAATTCATTTAATTGGATCTTTATCAAGAACAGCTACAAAAATTTTACGACAATTGATTGACGCAGGTACATTATCCAATTTACCAGCAGGATTTAAGTCACGAGGACTTAAAATTAGAGACGATGCAGCGCCTATCCAACCAGGAGAATTTAGAGACATTGATGCACCGAATGGTGACTTACGAAATGCTCTTATGCCTTTACCTTACAAAGAACCCTCTCAGACCTTATACAGCCTATTAGGATTTGTTGTTCAATCAGGTCAGAGATTTGCTGCGATCACTGATATGCAAGTGGGAGACGCTAATCAAAATGCACCAGTTGGAACAACCATGGCATTATTAGAGAGGGGCTCAAAAGTGATGAGTGGTATCCACAAAAGATGTCACTATTCTCAGAAAAAAGAATTCAAACTATTGTTTGATGTTTTTGCTGATTATCTACCTGAAACCTATCCTTATTCTGTGGAAGGTGCAGAGCGAACAGTTAAAGCAGAAGACTTTAGTGATCGTGTGGATGTTCTACCAGTTTCTGATCCTAACATTTTCTCAACTACACAAAGAGTTACTTTAGCTCAAACGGAATTACAATTAGCACAAAGTGCACCTGATATTCATAATATCAAAGAAGCTTACAGAAGAATGTATGAAGCCTTAGGAGTCAAAGATATTGATCAGATTTTAAGAAAAGACACTCCAACTGCTCCTAAAGATCCAGCCACGGAGCACGCTGATTTACTCGATGGTAATTTATTAAAAGCTTATGAGGGACAAGATCACGATGCTCACATTCAAAACCATTTAATCTTTGGAACGAATCAAATGATTTTAGGTAATCCTCCGATGGCCATGAAATTACAAAAACACGTTTTAGAACATGTTTCTTTAAAAGCAAAAGAACAAGCAATGTTCTTAGCTCAACAACAACAAGTTCCTCAAGAACAATTAGATTCTGTGATCGCGAAGCTCGAAGCACAGTTCATGGCAGAGATTAAACAGCTCTCAGGACAACTCAGTGGTCAAGGCCAACCTGATCCTGTGGTTCAATTAAAACAACAAGAGCTACAACAAGATGCAATGAAAGATCAAATGGATGCACAAGTGGATCAAGCAAAACTACAATTAGATGCAGAGAGACTTAGACAAAGAACTGCGATTGATCAAGCAAGAATTCAAAAAGATTATGACATTGCTGACAAGCGTGCTGAAGTACAGTACGACAAGATGACAACACAGACTTTAAATCAGGAGAGAAGAGATGCCACTAACCGAAAAGGGTAAAAAGATTATGAAGTCAATGAAGAAAGAATATGGTAAGAAAAAAGGAGAACAAGTATTTTACGCTTCTAAGAACAAAGGTACAATAAAGAAAGTAGAAAAGAAAAATGGAAAATAAAGACAAAACATCCTATCATCTAAGGATGATTGATGATGTTACTAAAAAAAGAGTTCAAAAAATTATCAATAGCACAAGAGATTTTGTTCAAGAACAAGCTGAACAAGGTGTTGATTTAATTGAACTAGCTCAGGTATTGTTGACCATGAGTAGAGACACCTTAGTTGATGCTTATGGTGAATACGTAGCAGATAACTATATTGCTCAGCAAATTAGTTATTTGAAAACTCAAGAAAATAGTTTAACATTACACTAATGAAAAAAAAGTTAACAAAAACAATCCCTCCCAAAAAGGGCCCTGTTTCTCAGGGAGAATCTATTCCACCAGGTAAGATCATGAAAGTTGGATCTGTACCTGAGGATAAAAAACACAAACGTGGTTATGGAATAGCATCTAAAGGTCTTAAATTTGAAGGAGTATTTTAATGAAAAAAATACTGTTAAAAGTTAAAAGCTTTACTTCTAATGTCAAGAAACGTGATGCAATTATAGCTATCGTATTCTTTGCGTTAGGGGTATATTTTGGTTCTTAGTAAAATATTAGGTGGATCTTTAGTTGACACGGTCGGTAAGGTTATCGACTCTGTACATACTTCCGAAGAAGAAAAAGGTCAAATTAGGATTAAACTTCAAGAGCTTGAAAATGAAATTAATTCTAAACAAATGGATATTAATTTAGCCGATGCTCAATCTACAGCTACCGATATTTCAGGTTTACTGCAACGTTCTTGGCGTCCCCTCATTGGATTTAGTGCAGCATTGGCCATATTTTTCGAATATGTCCTTAAACCTTTTATCGTGTTCTTTTTAGGAATTTTTCAAATCGAAGTTGGTCCTCTTCCTCAAATGGATATGGAACAACTCATGCCATTAGTCATGGCTCTCCTAGGAATGGCTGGCTTGAGAACATTCGAAAAATCTAAAAAGATTACAAAATAATGCAAGAGAGTTTCGACTACCACGTTAAAAAGCTTATTCAAGAACGAATCAACGATAAGAAAGATGATTTGTTGAGTAGGAGTCTTAGTTCGTTTGATCAATATCAATATGAGTTAGGAAAGTTACACGCTTTACAGCAGTTATTAATGGACTATCAAGAAATATACAAGAAGGTGTTTAAAGATGAGTAGATTAATTTTACCAGAAGGTGTTAATAAAAAACCTTTGACTAAAAAAGAAGAGAAGAAAGACAAAGAAGAAGGTCCTGCGTTAGAAAGAATACCACAAGCAACAGGATGGCGAATGGTTGTTTTACCTTACAGAGGAACAGAAAAAACTAAAGGTGGTTTGTATCTCACCGACAAAGCTGTGGAAGAACAACAACTTACAACGAACGTTGGAATGATCTTAAGTATGGGATCAGATGCTTATGCTGATAAAGATAAGTTCCCTAATGGTCCGTGGTGTAAGAAAGGCGATTGGGTTGTCTTTGCAAGATACGCTGGATCAAGAGTTAAAATTGAAGGTGGAGAAATTCGTATTCTCAATGATGATGAAATTTTAGCTAAATTGAAAGACCCAAAAGACGTACTAACAATTTATTAAGGAGATAAATATGGCTGACGAAAAAATGGTAGACCTTGACACTACTGGAGAAAGTCAAGAGGTTGAACTTCAAGAAGAAGATAAATCTACTGAAGATAGTAAAGTCCAAGACAAAGAAGCTACTTCTCAAACAGATGCTTCTTCTAATGAAGATTTCAACGACGACTCTAACGATGATTCTAAAGAAGACGGTTTAGATAAATACTCTAAAAATGTTCAACGAAGAATCAAAAAACTTTTAGATAGAATCGAAAAGACTGAACAAAGAGAGCAAGAAGCTCTTCGCTTTGCTGAAAGTGCAAAGAAAAAATACACCGAGTATGAAAATAAAATTAAGTCTTTAGATGAAAACTATCTTACAGAGTATGAAACAAGAGTTAAGTCTCAGATTGAACAAGCTAAAAAAGCTTATCAAGATGCTTTGTATAACAACGATGTCAATGCTCAAGTTGATGCTCAAAGAGCCTTAACAAGATTAGCGATTGAAGAGGAAAGAGCTATTGTTTCTAAACAACAAAGAGAACAGTTATTAAAACAACAAGAAGGATTAATGGCTGAAAGACCTCAAGCTCAAGCACCTGTTCAAAGACAGCCTGACCCTAGGGCAGAACAATGGGCAGAAGATAATAAATGGTTTGGACAAGATGAAGCCATGACATTTACTGCTTTAGCTCATCATAAAAAGCTTTTAAGAGAAGGTTTTGATCCTAAAAGTGATGAATACTATGAAGAAATTAATTCTTATATGAAGAGTCAATTTCCAAATAAATTTCAAAACCAACAAACAGAAGTGAAGGAAAAAGCACCACAAACAGTGGCTGGATCTTCTCGAACAGGTAAATCAAGTGGTTCTAAGAGAAAAGTTACTCTTACCCCTAGTCAAGTTGCAATTGCAAAAAAATTAGGAGTACCTCTTGAAGAATACGCAAAATATCTATAGATTGGAGACAATATGGTAAATAAAACGCTAAGATCCAGTGAGACTAGGGAAAAGACAGCTCGTAAAAAAGGTTGGACTAGACCGTCTGCATTGGACGCACCCCCAGCTCCAGATGGTTACAAACATCGATGGATCAGGGAATCAGTCAGAGGATTTGATGATTATAAAAACATCAGTGGTAAATTACGAGAAGGCTGGGAATTAGTTCGAGCCGACGAGTATCCTGACTGGGAACTTCCTACTATCGAAGATGGTAAACACGCTGGTGTTATAGGGGTAGGTGGGTTGCTGTTAGCTCGCATGCCAGTAGAGACAATTGAAGAGCGTAATGCTTATTACAGAAGCTTGACTGAGGGCCAGAAACAGGCCGTCGACAATGATCTACTGAAGATCGAGGATCCAAGGATGCCGATCAGTAAACCCCAAAGGCAAACCAAAGTAACTTTTGGTTCAGGAAACAAGTCGTAATCGGCACGGTTTGTTGGACGACCAATATTAACACGTATTACAAAGGAGTAATATTATGGCAAACATAGACGCACCATTCGGGTTTAGACCCGTACAAAAGGTGGGTGGTGGAGTATCAAACCAAGGGCAAACAGAATATGCTATTGCCAATAACTATGGTACCGCTATCTTCCAGGGTGATCCAGTTTCCTTCGCGAACACTGGTACACTCGTTCTCGCCAATGCTGCTGGTAGTACTATTGTTGGTATTTTTAACGGTTGTTTCTATACAGACCCAACAACACAAAAACCAACTTTTAGTAATTACTATCCAGGAAGCATTGTCGCCACTGACATTGTTGCTAATGTGATTGATGATCCAAATCAATTATTTGAAGTTCAATGTAATGGCACAGTAACAGCTGCTAACGTAGGTGAAAACGCAGAAACATCTTACACTGCTGGCAGCACGAAGTCTGGTATTTCAAGAGCTGAAGTAGATACTTTCGCATCAAACGCTAGCTCAACATGGATTGTCGTAGGTCTTTCAAAAGATCCAGATAACGATGATACATCTGCTGCTAACGGTAATTTGATTGTGAAACCAAATCTTCACTACTACACAGGCGGAAAGGCAGGGGTATAAACCATGGCTATTTCAAGAAGTCAACTCGTTAAAGAGTTAGAACCAGGTTTAAACGCACTGTTTGGCTTGGAATATGCAAGATATGAGCAAGAGCACACCGAAATCTTCGATCAAGAGTCTTCTGACAGAGCATTCGAAGAAGAGGTAATGCTTTCAGGTTTTGGATCAGCTCCAGTTAAATCTGAAGGCGCTGGTATCTCTTATGATACAGCTGCTGAAGCTTATACTTCACGTTACACACACGATACAATTGCATTAGGCTTTTCAATCACAGAAGAAGCAATCGAAGATAACCTCTACGATCAACTTTCTTCTCGTTACACAAAAGCTCTTGCAAGATCAATGGCTAACACAAAGCAAGTAAAAGGTGCTGATGTTCTAAACACAGCTTTTGCTGCTAGTGGAGCTGCTGGTACTAACCCAGGTGGTGATGGTGTTTCACTTATAAACACAGCACACCCACTTGCAGTTGGTGGCACATTCTCTAACAGACTAGCAACTGATGCTGACTTGAACGAAGTATCACTTGAGCAAGCTTTAATTGACATTGCTGCATTCGTAGACGAGCGTGGTTTAAAAATCGCAACTCAAGGTAGAAAACTGATTATTCCAAAAGAATTACAGTTTACTGCTGATCGATTAATGAACTCTGCTCTAAGAACTGGAACAGCAGACAATGACATTAATGCAATCAGAAATATGGGAATGATTCCTGAAGGTTATGTAGTAAATCACTTCTTAACTGACACCGATGCATTCTTCATTAAGACTGATGCACCAAATGGTCTAAAGCACTTTGTTAGAACACCTATGTCCACAAACATGGAAGGTGATTTTGACACTGGTAACGTAAGATACAAAGCTAGAGAGAGATACTCATTCGGTTTCTCCGATCCTAGAGGTATCTTTGGTACATCTGGCGCAGCTTAATAATAATTAATCTAATAAGAAGGGCGTATGTCTTTGACTGCGCCCTTTTTTTATGTCATATTTTAGTTCTAGCATAACAAGTCACGCAAACTGAGCTAGCAGACGGTATAGAGATTGTGTGGCGAGGTCTATATAACCAAGGAGGTTTAATATGGGAACAACAACATTCACTGGAATCGTAAGATCCAATGGTGGCGATAATAAAAGAGAAACCTATGCGGGTTCAGTACAACTTGCAGCACAGTTTTACTTTGTTCCAACTGCAAACGCAGGAACTGATGTTCAAGTATCTGCAACTGATACAAGAAAAGTCGTACTTCCACAAAATGCAGTAGTAACAGGTATTTCATTTAATGGTGATGCAACAGGAGGTTCGTCTCCAACTATCGATATGGGTTATACCGATTTTGATGGTGGTACTACCTTTGTAGACATAGATGGTCTACTTAATGAAGCGGATGCAGACGCAGGTGCAGTCGTAACTGTATGGGGTGGTGATTCAACCGCAGGTGCAGCTCTTGGTGACGTTGGAACTCCAATGTCTGAAAGAGTAAAAATTGTTGGTGGTAAAGGTGCTTCTGCTGCTGGCGGTGGTACAATTACAGGTATCATTTACTACTATGTAAAAGATGCAGGTAACATACAAACATAAGGAGTAAATCATGGCTAACACAATAACAGGACCTACAATTCAATTTCAAGGTGATCGTAAATTGATCAACACTTGTTTTGTATCTTGTGACGGTGGTAATACTAGCTCAATTACTCTTGTCGATGTGTCTGCTCTTGCTCCTAATAAAGCGGGAGAAGCATGCACTCAAGTATCCTTAAATAAAATTTGGTATCAGGGAGCTGGCGCAGCTAATGCTTCAGCTACCTTAACTTGGGATGCTACTGCCGACGTTCCTTTCTTATCATTAAATTATGACAACAATTTTGATTTTTCCGAATTTGGTGGCTTGAATAATACTCAAGCAGCAGGTTATACAGGAGATGTAAAATTGGAAGTACCGGCTACAACTGTAGCAGGTCAAGAAGTCGTTGTATGGTGTGAGTGGATAAAAAAGTATGACTAGGAAAGCTGACAAGCAACCACCGAAAACAAAAAAATATTTCCGCTCCACGAAAAGTGGAGCGGGAATGACAAAAGCTGGTGTCGATCGATATCGAAGAGAAAATCCAGGTTCTAAATTATCTACAGCAGTTACCGAAAAAAATCCTACAGGAAAAAGAGCATCAAGAAGAAAATCTTACTGTGCACGTTCTGCGGGTCAAATGAAACAATTTCCTAAAGCTGCCAAAGACCCTAATTCAAGATTAAGACAGGCTCGTAAACGCTGGAGGTGTTAAATGGAAATAAGCGACAAGACGACGGTAGGGATGCCTATCCGAAATTTAATTTCTATTGTCACTGCCGTAGCACTAGGAGTTTATGCTTATTTTGGAATAGTCGAAACCCTTAATCAACATTCTACTCGATTAGAATTAATGGAAAAGGATGTGGAATTAAATACAGAGTTTCGAATTAAATGGCCTCGAGGTTTAATGGGTAATCTACCCGCCGATGACGAGCAATTTATGCTATTAGAATTTCTAGCACAACAAGTTGAAAAACATCAAGGTATCTTAGATGAGAATGCTCATATTCAAGTAATGATTGATCATTTAGAATCTGAAGTTGATAAGCTTTTAAAAGATGTAGAAAAACTAAAAGATGCTACTAGAGATATTAAATTTGGTAATGGGAATGGGAATGGTCACTAATGTGGAA
>Ga0208162_1000099_pt1 | contig 43385 bp, 74 predicted proteins | sample CB_VirMetaG_4_FD_184539 | JGI IMG/M metagenome (GOLD analysis project Ga0208162, IMG submission 184539) | Freshwater to marine saline gradient viral communities from Chesapeake Bay - CB_1508_1M Viral MetaG (SPAdes) (version 4) | ecosystem: Environmental > Aquatic > Marine > Coastal | place: USA... | reverse complement strand
GCTGCTTCCCAGATGGGGTAGAAGTGGAGTCCGATTGCGTTAGAAGAAGGAACAACTGCACCAGAGATGATGTTGTTACCGTACATCAGTGAACCAGCGACGGGTTCGCGGATGCCATCGATGTCCACAGGGGGAGCAGCGATGAAGGCGACGATGAAGCAGATAGTTGCTGCCAACAGGGTTGGAATCATCAGAACGCCGAACCAACCAACATAAAGACGGTTGTTGGTTGAAGTTACCCACTCGCAGAAAGATTCCCAAGTGGTTTGCGACTGTTGCCGCGAAAGAATAGATTGAGCCATTGATCGTTAAAGGGTTAGGTATAAGTGCGGGGAACACTAAGTAAAATATTCCAACTCTACCCTCCAGAGTTGGTATTAGAGACGTGTTTAGACTCCCTAGAGGTCTCGGTTTACGGAGAGTTGTACAACTTCACGGAACGTTACATCCCGCGTCGTTGATGTATTTATAATACTACGGTTTCCCGTATCCGTCAACCCTCTTCCCCTTCTTCGACCACTTCCTCAACTGGTTCTAGAGTGATACCAATTTGCTGAAGGTAATCAATAGCACCAGTATATTTCAGACCCTGCTCTTTCAATTTGGTCAACTCAGCCTCTAACACCTTCATCCTTTGCGTGATCTCGTTTCTATGATTTACAAACGACTGAAGGTGTTCGCGGTGATCATTCTTGATCATAATTCATTAAGTTTGTTTCTCAGGATATTTATTTGCTCTTGCTGTTGCTTGATTGCTTCGATAAGAACAGCAGTAATATTTCCATAAGAAACTGACTTGAGACCTGTTGTTTCATTCTCAGTGACGAGTTCTGGAATTACTTTTTCAATTTCTTGAGCGATAACACCAATCTGATGTACCCCGTCCATATCGATTCTGTCATACTCAACACCTGTCATCGCAAGAACTTTATTAAGTGCATCATCGATAGGAACAATGTTCTCTTTTAGAGATGCATCAGAAGAACTGTTAACATTTCCGGTGACATTTGCATCTCCGCTTACCGTCACTCCACTACTTGTGGTTTCAAGTCTTGCAGTTCCGTTGTGAAATAGAGTTACGGCACCATCAGGCATGAATGATGCCATATCTTCACTATCATTCTTTTCTATGACAGTGAGAAAATCAGATCTTATCCTATTAACAGATCCATCATGATAAATCGCTAAATCAGCACTGTCGCCAAATGCAGCTTTGGCGTCATCGTTAAACTTCAGTCTGTTTAGCGACTTGTCCCATACTGCGTGATGGCTGTCGCCAGTAAAATCAACGTCACCAGTAAAAACACCGCCCGCCAGAGGCATCTTAGCGGCAATGCTATTAGTTACTGTGGTAGAAAAGTTAGCGTCATCCCCAAGTGCAGCTGCGAGTTCATTTAATGTATTAAGAGTTCCAGGAGCTGAGTCTACGATACTTGCTACCTCAGTATCCACGTAACTGGTGGTTGCATATGATGACAAATCACTACTTGTAAGATAAGTTCCCAGATCACTAATCTGTGACTCAGTAATCGACAGTGCTGCCTGATGTGTAGTTACATCTGATTCTGTTACGGTATATCCCGTGATATATCCAGCACCATTAATCAGTTGATTATTATTTGTGATGTTTGAACCACTACCACTCAGGTTAGATCCATCACCATAATATACAGTATTACTATCTCCTACCTGAATAGCCGTGATCGTACCAAACCCAATGGCAACATCAGATTGTGTTCCAATACCAATATGAGTACCATCTTTTATCTCAACCAGTCTTCCAAACTGGGATAATTCCCTACTGTTCGCCATTGGAAAAGTTTTTTGAATATTTATCTCTCTAAATAATGTGAAGCTCTTCGCTAAGATCTTATGAAAAGGTTCTTGCCTTTTGTAATGTTTTTGATGGCGGCACCTGCACATGCCGATCTTACCCACAAAATTCAATCGAGTGTTCAATTGAACGTTCAATCTGCAGCGACTCAAGCAACAAGAATTGGATCCTCATATTCGGTGTCAGGAACTAACGTAGGGACCTCAGACGGAACCACGGCAGGAATGTTAACAAGCGGAACAATTACAAGTGGAGTATATTCTCCCGGTAATATCTCCGCAAACCAACTGAATGCAACTTCAGGAGAAACATTCTCTTACTCCGCTAGTTACACCCAGGCTGATGCAATTCCTACTGCTGCTCCAACAGTAGGTTCAGTTCATAACTTCGGTTCAATGACCAGTAATGCAGCTGGTACTGCCGGAGATCTGGCTGGTACTATCGGAACCGATGGTTCTATGACTCTGACAGCTGGTGGCGCGGGTACAACGGCTACAGGACAACACGTTACTGAGCTCACGATTCGATAGTGAGAAATCATGACTTTTGGGAAGACCAATTGGTTTATTGCGACACTTGTGGTGGGTGTAAGTGCCATACTTGCACCTGCCCAGGCGGTCCCTGTGGTCCCAAATTTTACCCAGGGCTCGATGACGAGCCGGACAGAGACGACATCGAAGGTAACTGAGGTTATAAATTCGATGGACTATAACACCGGGTGGCAATATGTCGTCACCGGTTCTAATGTAGAGCACAGTGGAAGTAGTATTACTCCACCTTCTCAAAGTGCTACTTCCAATACTATTAACGGAGTGACTTCGGCATGGACTGGTTTAGACCATTCAAACAGACCAAACTGGACAATCAAAAATCCGGGGGCAGCGTTCCAGTTTACAGAAACGTACACCGGGCCTGGTTTAAAAAACCAGACGATTATCGAAAGAACAACGGAAATTCAATCCGTAACAGAAACTACAAGTATATTCAGTCAGTAATCGCAAGTGGTATCTGTCTTAGTTTTTCTCCTCTTAATGCTTTTGCTGCGGATGTTGGAGGGGTAAGTGCTACAGCAAACCCAGTAGCTAACTCATCAGGCTCGGTGACCAACCAAGCCATTCAGGTTTTACAAGGCCCATATATCACTAATCAATATGGAGATGGGATCAGTTGTCAAGGTCCCACTCTGAACTTGACTCCATTTGTCACAGGAAGTCTGTCTCAAGGTCATCCTTTTGAGACCATGTATGACGATCCCGTTTATAATAACGCAGACAATAATGACGACGGAATTCCTGATAGCCCGGGAGAGATTTTATATTATATTCCGACACGTACTGGACAAAAAAATAATACTAATGTAAGTGTAGGTTTAAGTGCAACACTTTCTATCCCTCTGGATAAAAAGGCACAGAGTTTATGTAAGGAAGCAGTACAACATCACAACGAATATAGATCACAACTACTTGCTAATAAGAGGCTTGATTTTGAGATTGCGAGACTCAAGAATTGTGGTGAATTATTACAAAAAGGTATAATGTTCCATCCCAAGAGTCCTTATTATAAAGTGTGTGCAGATGTGGTGGTAATGAATAAGAATGCCATTGCACCACATAAACATTCTATTCCTTCCCCTTCAACTTCCGAATCGCGTGTGAGCGAATCCGCTGCTGATCTCGGCGCTCCTTTACAGACTCGACCTTTACGTCCTTCCCCCTGAGTTTAGAGATCTTTTTAATAACTTTCTTAACCGTTGGTTTGATCACCTTAAGTAGGAGATCTGCCAGCGGTTTTGCTAATAGTGCTGATGTTGTAGCGACCACAGCGATGGCAGCAGTTGTAGTTGCTGCTTCTGGTGTAGGAAGATATGCCTCGACCCAAGGGATCTCTTCCTCTACAGGTTCTTCTTCTACTGTCTTAACACCTGGTATTGGTGTGGTAGGAATTTCTGGTGTCTTTACTTCAGGACTCTCAGGTGCTGGTGGAACTTTAGGAATAGGTGCTGGTCTAGTAATGATCAGTTGTTCTGGTACATAATCCAAGGCTCTGTAAGTTGGATACCCAGCGTCACAAAGAACGCGAACAGACTTAGAGTCATCAACTTCTAACTGCTCTTCTCCATCAGGATGGAACTCTACACATCCTGGTATATTGACAATTGGACTACCAATCTGTTCAGTGACAGGCACTGGGGTATATGGAACTATCGGAGGTGGTAAGTCAAATACCCTAGCTTCCGGAATCCCAATGTTTCTAATACCAATACCAATGTCTGGAATTTCCACTTACCACATCCTACCTAAAGTAAAGTTCCATAGAATTTCTTTGTTTCTAATTCTCTCTATAAGAAAATTATCCATCTCAATATAATTTCTAATTCTCTCAACTAAGTCTGGTCTTTTTCTTAGTTGCCTTATCAATTCATTTTTAAACTGATCAGATCCTCTATTAACTTTAACAGATTCTCCAAAATGCACTTCAAGAAATGTAGAAAGATCCGAAAGCATCACATAAAAAGTTGGATTAAAATCAAACAAATAGATTGACTGCAATATGCAGTGAGAAATATTTCCCACTGCTCTTCTCTCTTCACATACTCTAGAAAAAAATAACCTCTTATCAATAAGATCCAAATCTACTCTGCCAAGATTTATTTGCATATCGTATGCCAAACCAGAGATTGTTCTCTCCCAGGGATCTCTTAAGACAGCAAAAGAAACCCGATCATTATGCAAAAACAAATCATGACTTTCTACGTCTGAATAGTTTTTATAGATCAGGTCTCTTACAGAACTACATCCATTCTTTTGAATTTGTATGTATTGAAAGTCTTTGGTTTTGTAGATGTCTGGACCGTTAATCATCAGAGAATAATCAGTCCAAGAATCAATCCCTTAGCAAAAGCGATCCATTGCAATTGATAATTACTAAGATCATACTTCTTTTGGATCTTGCGAATCAATCTTTTATGAGACATCGCTGCATCATTTGCAGCCTCTTTGAGTTTATAAGAGAGTGGTCTCTTTTTCTTTCTGAAAGTCATTGTTCATTACAGGGTCAATGGTTTACTTGCGATAGATTCCTCGAACATCCCTATAGGTTTCGAAGTCTACTCCAATGCTATTATCTATAGAAGTTTCATACTCGTGATTGATAGTATCAAAATCAAAGTTAAAAGAGATAATTGTTTTTGTATAATCAACATTCTGCACAAGAGCTCTGTGCTTAAGAGTAGATGGAAATATTAGCACATCTCCTTCTTGTACGCTTGGGTCACTATGAAGATAAGGATTTGTTTCGTTGGACAATCTTGTGCCCGCACATCCATCACTCATATCAACATAGTAAACACCAGTATAATTGAAACCATGCACATGCCAGTCATGTGTACTCTTGTTTGCATATTGCTGATACCATATCTCAGAGAGTGATATCCATTCACACCCAAGAGTGGATACCATTTTTAAAAGTTGATTTTTAAAATCTTCTAGAATAAATTCTACCCAAGGTCTATCAAAATGTCTAGAGCGACCCCAATCAACGGCAGTAATTTCTCCACGATTTTCATCACATCCAGCGTCATTAATAAGTCTTAACAACTCATCTTTCACAAGATCATGCTTATCAAACCTATCAATAAGTATAGGAAAAGGATAATTATATTTTCTCATTTTCTATTTCTGACAGGCCAAGTCAATTCCATTCCTACTGTTAGTAAGATTGCAAATACAAAAACAAAGATTGGGGTCATACTAAAGTTCCATACTGTCTGCGAATCTCGCGCAACTCTTCAAAATCTTTTTGCTTGGTGCCACCGTCATATGACCACGCATATCCTTCCGTGATCATCTGTTCATTCAACGATACTTCTGCATCTCCAATATATAACCAACCAAGAAGGCGACCGTACTTACCCATGCCACCAACCAGTTCAGTTCTAATAACGAGATCGTCGTCCCCGTTGATAGCACCATCTAACTTTCCTTTGAGCCAGTTGGTGGCATCAATTCCGAGTGCCTTTTCTTCAAGGTCACGGGTCCTCTTCTCTGGTGTGTCCACACCAGCAACTCTAACTCTCTCCTTTTTATAAAGGTCAAAACCGAGATCGATTGTAACATCGATAGTGTCTCCGTCGAGCACTTTATCTATAGAGATAACTCTAAAGTTGTAACAACTCTTACGACTAGGTGGTTTCATTTGTCAATGTTTCAATACAAGTTTCCAAGTTACTGTTTTACGCAAACCAGTAAACGATCTGTTTGGCCCTTCTGATCTATGAGGGATAATTCCTGGGAATAGAAGTGCTGAGTTAGGAGTGAACTCAGAATAAGCGTAAGAGTCACCCCTTTTAAATACTGTCTTGCCTCCCCATTCTTGTTCCCAATAAGGGTTAGCATAGAGAAGAAATGTTCTACCTTGGTCATCATCCCAGTCTTGATGAAAACTACCACCCTGACCAAATGTATTACCATTACAGTAAACATTAATTAGTTCGTACTTTTGATTTGTCCTTTCCTCAATAATACCTAAAAGATATTCATAGAAAAAAGGATCGTCTTCAAAACGCATCGACCAAAATAAGATCTCCTCATCAAATTTCGGATGTCCTGGGGGATGAGACCTGTGACCATACTGCCACTTAGGTTGATTTAACTTTTCTAATATTTCTTCCCAGTCTTCTTTTTCAAAGAAGTTATCATAACGTAAAATCTCACTCATCTAGTTCTTTATCTTTAATAGTCACTTCTTCGACATAGTTAGATGCCAACTCATGAGTGGCGCATGGTTCATTAGATAAACTTCCTTCAACAAATGCATGTGAAGGTCTAGCATCTGCTGCAATAGCAAGACCAATGATAGTAATTGCTGCAGATGTGACAGCTGCGGCACCCGCAACCCACATCTCTAATTTGCGAATTCTTTGACGCAGACTTTCTGTGTCTTCTTTTTCGCGATCAATACGTTGATGAACCATTTCAATGCGGCGGACAGCATTATCTACAGTACTCTCTAGCACTGCAAGTTTTGTATCCTGCTCTGCATCTTTATTCGTCAGGTCGCTCATCGTCTAACTCCTCAAAAGCAAGTTTCATAATTGTATATATGTAGTATCCTACTCCTGCAAGAAGTATTAGCAAGGAAATGACGATACTCCAAGTGACCCCATTAGGATCCTCTAGGGGGCGAAGGAACAGTTCCATCTTTACTATTCATACTGGGAATCATTTGATAAGACAATTTGTCTCTCAATTGATTTATACGCTCAAGATCATACTGTGCGAAATGTCCGCGTTTGTCAACATGCTTGTAGTAATGCAATGCGTTCTGGATGATTGTAAAATCTTCCATTGTTAATTCAAAGTTCATCGTCTATAAGTTGCATAGTCTAGTGCTTTCTTTGCAGTCGCAGTTAGTTTTATAGGTCTTTGATCTCTTAACACACAAAAACCCAGAAGGTCTCCTTCTGGGTCATCAGGTAATCCGAAAGGTTGCACAAAGAAGAGTCCTGCATGAGCAACACACTTCCAACCAATATCTACAAAACCCAGTTCACGCATAGCACACTCAAGTTTTAATGAGTAGCATCCGTCCTCTAGGGTCATGTGCGGAAATCCGAACTTAATAATATTTAGCAATCATTAAATGCGGATCCAATCTCAGAACCAAGTTCTGAACCAGCTGACTGACCTAACAGCATCGCCCATCCGCCTGCTAACCATCCGATATAAGGAATGCTAGAGACAGCAGGAACAGCGACACCAGCAGCGATAGCACTACCTGCCATTGCACCTTGACTTCGTGCTCCAGCGTCCGCCCGAATACACTCTTCGGTTTTCGCAGCGTCCTTTCCCACGCTAGCAGCGCCTCCTAGATTACGGACACCTTCACTGGTGTATTCTTCGACCACAACTTCTTGGCGATCGTGACTATTTGTTTTGCCAAACAATCCTTTCTCAAATCCTGTCGAATCTAATCGTTTCTTAGTAGTCAGAACTTTAGGATCGTTTGCTCTGTATTGAATTTTATATCCCTCTGGTCCTGCTTCAAGAGTATAAGAAGAATACTCTCCACCGCGAGGGATATTAATGGTTGGAACCTGAGGAACCTCAGGTTTTCTGTCGATCAAGTAACCCAACAAACCAAGATGGGAGATTGCAAACAATGCACCAGCAGTGCTGATCATTATCTTCCATCCAGAAGGTTTCGTGCTTGGTTTTTCAGGAGTAGGTTCTGGATAATAATCGCCAGGTTCTTCTTTATTAAAAATGCTCATGGGTTTCTGGGGTCAAGTCCAAGTTTCTCAAGATAGTCAGTCCACCAGTCAGGATCCTTTTTGGTTTTCCATTCGGGAACTGATTTTCCCTGATCAGAATAGAATCTGAACAGTGCTTCATCTATAATCTGTGCGATCTCCATACTCCTCTTCCTCTTCATCAACATCTGCATATGCGTTCGCCACAAAGGGTCCTCGCTTTCGTAAAGGTTCTTGTCCGACATAGGTCGATTCAGCATTTACAGCAGATATCCATACAGCAAGTTTCATTACAACAAAGATTGCAACCAGAGGCGAAAAGCAAGCAATCAGGATTACTGGATTCATTTGGTTTCTTCCTTTTTACCAATGGATGGTGCTTTCTTAGGAGCACTACCATTCTTGGCAGGACTCAATCCAAAAGCGGCTAGTGAGCCAGAGAACACGGAAGCAATAAAGGTAGGGTCGAAGTCAAGAATCTTCTGACCGTTTGGGAGTCGAACGTATGAGAATGTGAGAAGGGATGCTGACCAAATAAGGACAACAACTTTCACCAGATTACCAAGAACTTCACTTTTGTCTTCATCATTTTCCTTCTCTTCTTCTTTAACGACAGGGGGTTTAGTCTCTGCCATGAATAAAGAGTGAGGCCCTGCTATTTAGGGTTTGAGACTGTCAACTGTCAGTTTTGGTAAAGCATCTAACTGATTGTACTTTGTACAGAGATCTTCACTGGAGACATGTTCCCACTTGTGATAGAGATCTTTGAGTTCCTTGAGGTACTCCTCACCACGCTCAATGGTCTGTGCTTCATGAGCAACGATGGTTTTAATCAAGACTTCTCTTGTGTACTGGTTAGTCATTCTAGACGTTTTTCTATCCAACAAAGAATTTTTCATAATAAATTAGGATCAATTTAATTCTCCTTGGGTGGTTTGTCCTTAGACCAGTTTATTTATTGAGATATCCATTCTCAATTAACCACTTTTCGGTCAAAGGTGTGGGATCGTAGTCATTCCACATAGTACCACGGGCACATGATTCCAGTGCATCTTGTGTCATACCCTCAGTTTTGCCTGCCCAGAATGCTTCTTTCTCCCAGGGGATAGCATTAGGCATATCTTTATAAGTCTTCGTAGCAATCTCTTGCCAGATCTTCGGAACATCTTCTTCGTTCTTGATAATAGCAATCAAGCTGTTATCAATAGTTCCTGCCATACAATCTTGAGCAGCGTGCCAACCTTCATGGCGAACGACGCTCATCAGGATATTTGGGCGATGAACGAAAGTTTTGTTGAGATAAAAATGATTACTAACAGTATGATAAACACCGCGATGTCCGATAGGAAAATACTTTTCGGGTGCGAGATGTACCTCAACACCAATCTCTTCGAAGGCAAGCATGATGCGATCAAACTCGTCTCGAATATAAGACCAATCAGATTCTGGGAAGTGAGCAATCAGATCTTTAGTATTATAGATCCGCTCTACACCATCTGTACACTCTTTGACAAGCATACAACCCATTGCATCATAAGAGTAATATCCCTTCTGAAGACGTTCTGCACGACCAGGTTTTGCATCTACTGTCATGCCATGAGCCATGCCAAAGAAGAGACCTGCGAGAATAGCGTTTCTGATTTTCATGGAAGGCGAATAGCGGGACCGGTTTCACCAGGAAGTTCTGGAATTTCTTGATCAAGTATCATCGGAAGTGCTTCAGTGATTGCTTCTACTGTAGCAGTAGTGATACGTTCTTTGATGTTACTTGTAATACCATCACGATTGAGATAGACAACCGCGACACCTGTAGTGAGACCTGCACTTAGAACAAATCCGACTAGACCTAAAACATTAATTACCTTTTGCATTTTAACCTTGCTCGTGTTGATAGTTTACACTCTCTGGATTGGGTTCTTGAACCACAGATTCTTGAACTGACTCAGGAAAGGGTTCTTGAACTGACTCGGGAAAAGGTTCTTGATCCGACTCCGGATGAGAATTCATTTCATAAGAGTTGTTCAAAGAGAGTAGACAATACTCTTGGAAAGATTCTTCGATGCCTACAACATCTTTATTTCCTTGACTAACCCAGAGATTACAGAACTCAAACACATATCGACAAGCGTCGTTAAGATGATGCTTCAATGCGTAGAGTGATTGCTGTCGGAGTTTCATACGATCATCCGAGTAGCGCCAGTCTTCATTCATGATTGCCAATAATAATGATAGAAGTTTCCTTTGGGATGACACATGGGGTCTTCACCCGGTACTCGATATCTTAGCATAGACTGACCCTTAAAGTCAGTACGTCCGTCAAGAATATCTAAAGCCTTAAGGATCTTTTTCTGACCCTCAGGAGACCGTAGTCTAGCAACTATTGCAGGATCTGCACCAGCACCCCATACATCGCCCTCAAACTGCCCAGGAGCGAGCACAACGCCTCTTACGGTGTTTGGGAACTTCGAATGCTCTACACGGTTCAGAACCGATGCTACAACGCAATACTCATCAAAAGTATTAGATGCTGCTTCAACCTTAACAGTCTTGGCAAGCATGGCATAGTCAAACGGTGTGAGTGCTAGGAGTAGTGCTAGCATAAAAAAAGACTCGTAGAGAGTCCTATTTTATATTAAATTTTATCCCTTGTCAAGGGTGTAGTAATTTCTGTTTAGTGCGAAGTCCGGTTCGTACTTTTTATTTCTACACGGAATGCTAACGGACAATCTCTTATTAGATGGAAGTGCTTGGTGGTATCTACGAGAAGGTATGTAAATCACATCACCAGGTTCTAGTACCTGTTCAAACTCCAAATCAAATTGTGGTTGTATAGTTGGATCATTAAGCTCTCCATGTGAACATAAGTCAGATGCAACATTCTTAAATATTCTCCATGTTGTAGTTCCTTCAACTTGTACAATAAAATTAGGTGGCATATCTACATGAGGTCCAAAAGATGGAGCATTTGATAGACCACCATATATGTGTACATCGCAAAGAACAGGAAAGTATTCTTCTATGAGTTTACATAGATCATTGATCTCTTTATTGTATCTCGAATATTCTAAGATAACAAAACCCAACCCTTCGCGAATTAAATCAAAAATAAATTTTTTATCTTGTATGCAATTAGAGTGCCAAAAATAGTTTCGATTTGGAATATCAACTTTACCACCACTACTTTCAATAAGTTCAATAGGCAATTTGCCAGTATTAATAATCTCTTCTACTATCTTCCAAGATACTAAACCACTAGGATCAACAACTTGTTTTCCAACAATAGGTTGATCATCAAATATATCAATCTCGTCCAGTAATTCTAACATAAAAAAGGACCCTTATAGAGTCCTATTTTATATTCAATTTTATTTTCTGTCAAGTAGGTGTGGTTACTGGTTGCATAATGCCACCACTCGGACCGTCATCATCATCAACGTTTCCATCGGTCAATAGGGCAGCAAAGATAAACCCTCCTACCATGGAAGCTGCTATGAGTAACACGTCGTTCACCATACACCTGGGATGATTTGTCCCGTGGTTGCGTAAGATCCGATTGCTGCAATGACACCAATCATAGCCGCCCAACCATTAATACGTTCTGCGCGTTCAGTCATTGTTAGTCTCCAAGGTTTTGTTGTAAATTACGACTCGGCCGTCCTCATGAGTGAAAACCAATTCATCATCAGGTTCCCAGCAGAGTTCTTGGTAAAGAGCATCCAGTTTAGCGATGTCTTCCCATAATGCATCAGGATTGGGCATGGTGCTGTTTGAGATCTGGATTAGGTTGAGATCCTACAGTAGGATTGCGATCAAGGTTTTTGATAACGATGAAAGCATCTTTGCTGTACTTTCGCGTCCCTTTAAGCGGTGCCCATTTAGTTCCTGCTCCATCAATTTCATAGACCGAGGTTCCACCGATTTCGACAGCAATGTTATCGTCGGAGTCCCAATCTAGTGCTTCTAGAGCAATTGATAGTTTGCCTAACCAATCACCGTGTGACATAACAGAATTAGTCATCAGTAAAGTTTTTCCTCCTGATCGGTTTCGATTACACAATCGCTAGTGGGATATGCAACACAGGTGAGTACAAATCCCTCATCAATCTGATCATCGTCCAGGAAAGATTGGTCAGACTGATCGACTGTACCGGAAACGATTTTGCCAGCACAAGAAGAACATGCACCAGCGCGGCAGGAATAGTTCATATCAACTCCGCCTTCCTCAGCAGCGTCCAGGATGTACTGGTCGTCTTCACAGGTGATGGTTTGTTCACCGTCAGGAGTGCGGAGAGTGATGGTATAAGCCATTGTCAATAAGTTTCAGATAATTGTTCTACAGAGTATGCCAACAAAACGAGGAAGGCAACTGAAGTGATTGTAAATAAAGTTGAAGTCATTGTCAACCCCCTAGTTCAAGAAAAAACTTGGTATTGTCACTCGGTGTGTTCTCGTAGATAGAAGAATCTCCGTAGGTTTTGTGGTCTTTGTATCCTACCATACGACCCTTAGTATTTTGAAGGGCGGGTTGGAATACGATGAAGAAGAATACTCCTGGGGCACCAATCAAAAGGGCACCGCCAATAACATAGTAAGTAAGAATTTCAAGAAGGGAGTTTTCCATCAGATACCAAATGCTCCAAAGAAGAAGAGGCTACCAGTAGTAGCATAGGAAATTACAGCAGCGACGAAACCAAGCATAGCAGTACGACCGTTGAGTTTTTCGGCACGTTCTGCATAGGTTTCATAACCGTAACGCTCAGCGTCGGTCTTAGAGACATACATTTGAGGTTCTCTTGCGAACAAGTTTTGCTGTCCATGTTCGTTTGTTGTTACGGTCATGTTACATCCTGTTGTAAATCTTTACATATTATATAGTAAAAAAGGCAGGGTGTCAACCCTGCCTGAGTATTATTCACTACCAAATCACTTAAGAGTTTCGACAGCAGCAAGAGACTTTTGTCGAAGATCCTCTGGAAGAGGTACATATCCCAGAGCATCAGACTTTGCCTGTGACTTTTCACTCAACATATAACGAAGAGTTTCCTTGACACCAGGAGCAGACTCTGGGTAAGCAAGGATCCAAGTCAATGAGACAATTGGGTAAGCATTAGCGCCAGCAGGGTTGGGATCTGCTCCACGAAGCTGATCGTCAAGAACAATCTTACTAAGTCCTGCAGCAGAAGATTCTGCATCTGCTTTTACAAAGTTACCTGCACGATTCTGGAGGGCAACCTGTTGGAACTTGCCACCGTTCACATAACCATAGTTCAGATAACCGATAGCACCTTCAGTGTTCTTGATAACACCAGCAACACCAGAGTTACCTTTACCACCAACACCAACGGGCCACTGAACTGACTTACCAGTTCCTACAGATTTCTTCCACTCAGGAGAAAATGCAGACAGGGAGTTGGTGAAACCTTTGGTAGTACCAGAACCATCAGAACGATGGACAGTAACGATCTGCTTGTCAGCACAACCAAAAGCAGACCAGTTAGTAATCTTACCGAGGAAGACATCAGCAAGCTGAGTCTGAGTCATCTTGACATCACAACCAGGATAGTTGTAAGCAGGAACGATAGCACCACCAGTCATGGGAACATGAACCATAGGCAGTTTCTGCTTCTTATCACTCACAGCACCATCAGAGGCACCGAAGTCAACAGTCTTAGCAGTGTATTGGCGAACACCAGCACCAGAACCAACTGCTTGATAGTTGACTTGGTTACCAGTCTCCTGTGCCATAGTCTGGAACCAGGAGTTATACAGGGGAGCAGGGAAGGTAGCACCTGCTCCATTCAGTGTAAAGGATGTTTTCTCTGCGCTACCGCAGGCAACCATCAGAGGGGTGGCAGCAATAACTGCTGCGAGTGCTTTGAGTTTCATTATCGATTATCAGAACTTGTACTTGGTGCTGACTTCAAACTTCCAATCGCGGGCATCATTTTCTCCCCACTTATGTTCAAACTTTGCCTTTGCAGAATATGAGTCGGTGATAGGAATAGTTGCTCCAACTTCAGCAACAGTGAAGTTAGCACCATCCAGAATTTCTACACCATCAGCAGCAGACAAACCTGCTCCGAGTTCTGCATAGGGTTTGATACCATTCTCAAGTTTGGTTCCATAACCAAATCGAGCTTGATGAACGGTTTTACCATATCCATCCTCGTCACCTTTGAATTCAGACTTGGTGGATACGTATGGACCTGCCATTGCGGGGGCGGTAACCGCCAAACCGAGCAGGGCAACTGCGAATGCTTTCATTTGTTTGTTTGTAATTTGATTGATTACCTGATCAGTATAACAGAATGAATGCATCCTGTCTTTAAGGATAGGTAAACCTCAGTATATAGAGTAGGTTAATTTAAATTTAACCATAAAAAAACCCCCTCTTTAGGAGGGGGTCAGGATATTATGATATTAGAATCAGAAGTTGTACTTCACACCCAGTTTACCGCCGACGCCCAGATCGTCAGAGTCATCAGCAGTCAGGAAAGACAGCTCACCATAGACACCCAGGTCTTCTGCGACGGGGAGAGCAACGCCTGCCTTACCTGAGAACTCAGTCTCGGTCTCGACACCATCAACAGCAACCACAGCAGGGCCAGCCTGGACGTAGTAGGAAGCAGCACCGAATTCACCTTCATAGCCAACGTGGATGTCGGTGGTAGCTCCGGTGTAGTTGTCACCAGTCCAACCAGCATTGGTTTCCACGTTAACGTATGGACCTGCAAGGGCAGCACCTGCAGACATAGACAGAGCAGCAGTTGCCGCGAATACAGATTTGATCATTGAATAATACCTCGAATAAGTGAATAGTTTGTAACCTTTTGTATTAATAAAAGGTTAAGTATTTATACTAACATTTTTTTAATATCGTGTCAACCTTCTTGTTCGGTTTGTTCGGTTGTAGTCTGACCAACGACACGACCCAGGTATGGATCATAGTTCATGATCTCATCAGCAGTGATTTGAGCACCACGCTGACCCCAGTATTGTACCAGAGCATCATGATTTCCTTTGTGGAAAGCATCAATATGTTCTGGATGAATAGAGGAACCCAGTTCCAACTTGTATAAGAGAAGGGGAAGACTATAAGTGTTACCAGAATTATAGATTAAATCATCTGCTACAGGACGTGGCTTGACTCCGTTATCCAGTTTGTATTTCCCTTTACGAGAATGAAGACGCATCAACTTCTCAGCATGATGTCTAGTAATCAGATAACATGCAGTAGAGAATTCGTTGACAAAACGTTTGTGAATTCTTACATGCAAGTCTCCGGTACAGATGATTGCGATCTGAACTACATCCCAGTCATAAGGAATACGACCGAAGAATTCATTCCAAGTAAAGTTCCAGTTCTTTACAAGTTCAAGGTTGCAATCATCCTCCATGATTATAGCATAAGGACTATCAGATGTATCCAGCCAGTGTCTGATTGCTTTTAAGTGAGACGTGGTACATCCGATTTCACCAGAGGTCATGTTTTCTGGATAGCGTCCAGAAATAATATCACTCAGGTCATCTTCTCTGCCATCATATGCGGAGATACGTTCATAGTTTTCGATCTCCCAGTACTTAAACTGGTCTTCCATGTATTCCCATCTCTCAGGTTGCCCATCAAGATTAATACAATAGATTGGACCGATACCTTCCAGTTTGTATGTCGCTTTATTCTTATCCATTAGACGTTATAAGTTGCTCCATGCTGATAGGTAAACCCATGAACGGGAACGATGTGCTTTTGCGGCATGAATAGGTTTATACCTAGGTATTTGATCGGAGCATCGCCCCAACGCTTTGTGTAAATGCCGCCGCATTCATCGATAGCATTATAGAAGTTCATGTACTCACTTGTCAAGAACCAATCCATCTTGCCAAGTTCAAAGTTTGTATAAAACATCATACCCTCAGGAATTTCATTCGGGTATAGATCATTCACAAACTCCCAAAGACCTTCAATAACCTTTGGATTATCTTTCTGCACAGCAGGTGCTACGAATCCGTAGTAGCACTCTTCCTTCTCAGCCCACTTAAAGATGTCATACCCCAACGGAGTGTGGATGTATGAGTCTGTATCCAGTCTCAGATAGTAGTCATACTCCTTCAGGAAGTCGATGTTGTAGAGGTCTCCAGAGAACATACGACACATGTGACGGTATCCCATAGGGAACCCTGGGTGACCGTATGCTACAGGTCCATTACCGTGCGTAGGATGTGGATAAAACTCCGGAATCTCTGAGGCAATGTCCTCAGGATAATCAGGAACCTTGAATTCAATAGGTTCATATCTCAGTTTAAGATTAGTTTTAACTTTACTCTTGTATTCTTGGAAAGAATCTTCAACGAATACAATAACGTCAGTATATTCAGTAAATTTAAGTAAGTTATTCTCTAGAAGATCCAGAGACTTATTAAACATGTCAACATCTTCTTGTGAAGATCTGACAAGATAGATCACACAATTCATAACATCTGCCACTGCTTGTAAGGAATCATTCCGTCAGTATGTGTACCCAAGAATGATTGAGGATAGAAAGTCTTTTCGTTCGGTTGTCTAGGATCCAAGAATGCAGACCAGAAACTAAATGTTGACACATGAAGAATATGATACTCACACTCTGCCATTGCCTTGAGAGACTCGAATGCATTACCAACAAAGAGTTCAAACTTAAACTGATTGAATCTAGATACGAACCAGTTTATTTGATCCTTAGCTCTTGAGTTGTCATCAGAGAACACCCACACCTTTGTTCCTGCAGGTAATTTCTTCAGTGCTGCGCTGTAAAAAGCATTGTCTACAACTCCGTTGACGTGATCATCTACAGGTTGAGTACAGTAGCGCAGATGCAAAGAACAGGTTCCTTCCTGGGGTTCCAGTGCTACGTTCAGTTCATCTCTAACATCATCTAAGTTTGTCACCTTGTTAAAGGTGAACATGTCATTGACCATGAACTTGGTGTCATAGGTTGCGGACAAGTTATCACCCCAGTTAAGACTCTGGAACGTTTGCTTGAACTCATCATGACTACCACTATGTCCACCCAAGAATCTATCAGCATTATAAGATGGTGGATACTTTCCGCCACCCATCCATAGATCCCAGGTTCCAAACTTTGGACGAGGAAGATTGTACTTTGCACAGAAACCAATTACCTCAGCCATCTGGAAAAGATTATTACCCAGTCCACCATGAAGACTCGTGGTGATAGTTTCATCATCAAAGTCCACCGGCATCGCCTTGGGTTCAATGTCTTGCCCAATAAACTGAAGACAATCTCTCTGATAATCAAGATCCTCAAAGAATCTAGGAGCATCTACAAGTTTAAAGTTCTGCTTATACTGCTGAGAATAATCGTATGCAATACGATAGTATGTTTCCCAATACTTCTTAGTAGCATTCAGTGGTGTTTTACATCTCCAATGATTGGGGAACTGTGCAACAGCATATCTGTTGTGTCCCAAACCCATGGTTCTATCCTTTACCTTGCATGGATTTCTGTATCCCCATGAAGTAGTCAAAGATTTGATAGAATGATCCTTCTCACCCTGAAGACACAAAATTTTTGTATCAGGGAAGAGTGCTAGAATCTCAGGAATATATTTAATATAGATGTGAGTGATGTTGGATGTGGCGAGAGATCCAAATCCAAAGTGTTGTCTCACTCGCCTCAATCTCTCTTCTTCAGAAAGAGATTCTGAGTCCCAGATCAAACCGTTGACATCATCCCAAGTCTCAAAACTGTTCTGATACTTAGGTCCACCACCTTTATACTTTGCTTTGTTCTGGAGTAGGTTGTGAATACGAAGAAACCCACATGCACCAGAACCGATGATCTGAAAATTATTCATGATCAATTCCCCTCAGTTCATACTCCCAGCGAACATCAGTATTCATCCTCGGTGTACCATCAACTTCGATGATCTGTCCAACAAAGATACCATGATCCATGGGTTTATGTTCAGGGAAAGGGCGATTGTCTTGACCCTCCGGATAAATTTGTGGGTGATGATTCTTTGCTTCGGTCATGACATATGCTTTGACACCACACCCACCATATGCCTTGTCATGATCAACATGATCACCCTCTTGAGTTGTACACTCACCAGAGGGTTCTGTATTGTTCCAGTGATCGTGGCAGACGTGATCGTTTTGGATCAGAGGCCACACTGCTCTCTCTAGAATAGTCTGATCATCTTCACGGTTCGCTGAACCTGGGTTCTGTAGGTTCAACATTCCGTACCGCTCAAAGAACAGTTCGTTATTGATACCAAACATACCTGCCATCATGGTGTATGAATGGTTGTGCGAGTCACGCATCAGGTGACATGCTTTGTCTGTTTCCAACCACTCATCTACAGCAGCACGTTCGCGCCAACTAAGACGACTATCACAGTCGCGACTGATCCACACCTTTACATTAGGATCAGCGAAAGGCATGAATCTCCAGTTGAGACCATCGAATTTATTTTTTCTCTCACACAGAAAGACTGCTGCATCTTCTGCAGTCAGTCTTTCAATACAATCTTGTGGAACATCAGAAGAAACAAAGAATGCACAAATCCAGTCTGGATAAATCTCCTTCGCAAGTTTTGCATTTTCTACCGCACCCTCACAATAGAGTGGGTTGTCTCCGAAGAGACTGAACGTAATGACTTTCATTCTGGTAAATAACGATTTTCAACTACCCTTCGGGTATTTATTAGGTCTTTGTGACGATCATACATGATCTTGGTGTTCTTATGATGTGCCTTTAGTAACCAAGGTGCAGGTCTACCAAACTCTGCTCTGGTTCCACCCCAAGCATCATCACTCTGATAATCAATCCAATATGCGCCAACTACTTTACCCAGTTCTTTATAGGCACGGTAGCAAAGATCATGATCATCCATATCTTGTGGAGCAAATGCTTCATCAAGATAACCCAGTTTCTCAAGATCTTCGCGATCAATCATCAATGGACCACGATTAACAGAACAGCGGACAGCAAAAGTATCACGATCCAATACTTGCTGACGACCCGCATGATCACAGTGCTCAAGAATATCACACCAGTTATAATCCAGGTCTTCTTCCATACCCAAATGTTGTGAGTTTGGATTAATCTTCCAGTTATGTGCAGTTCTAGATGTCACAGCAAAGACATCATCAAATGCACGGAAAGGTTTTTCAAGTCTCTTGTTCCAACCTTTCTCTTTGATGACCATATCATCTTGAACGATGATAACCTTATCACCACGGGCAGCTTTCAGTCCAATGTTATTCGCTTTTGTTTCAAATACATTGGGAGCATGGAAGTATTTGACTCTGACAGGAGTACCGGACAGTGTTTCTCTAACAACTTCTTCTGAGTTGTCAGTACAACCATCGATAATAACCATAAGTTCATATGGTTCGGTTGTGTTGAGTACAATACCCTCTACAACCTGACCAATCAACCATTCTTTGTTATGTACCGTCAGAATAATACTATGCATTTGCTTCGTACTCGCTCTTGATTGCTGTAAGGAAACCGTCAATCTGGCGACCAAATCCAGCATTGGGTCTCTCATACCAATAATCGTAATCACATTCAACATAGTTGCGGAATGTGCCAGCACCAACAGTCAAACCATCACGGATAGCAATGTTTGTAAGAATGCTTTGATCATTACGATGTACTTGGAACCCTGTCAGTTCTTCACCTTCAGTGCTTGGATCATTGCCAACAATACGAAGGTCAAGACAATACTCCAACCAGTTCTGCATCACACCCTTAGCAGCGTCACAGACACGCCAGACCATGAATCCTGCTTCTAGTTGCTGCTCATCCCAATAATCTTTTTCATCACAGTCCATCAGAATAAAGCAGTCACGCTTGGTAAAACTACCGTTACGATTATTGCTAACCAAGAGCATGGAGACATCATCAGTCCCCTCCATCTCACCTTCAACGTAAGGTCTCATGCCTGGGGAGAACATGTCACCACAGTCACAGTAGACGACAAAATCGCCATCCTGTGCATGGTTCATCGCTTCCAGAATGACATAGGGCTTCCATGCCCACCAACCATTACCGATAGGAGAATCAAGAATGTCTTTGTTCTCTTTGTAGAAGTCTGTTGTTTCCAACCACTCACGAGTCATTGGATGGTGACAGAATTCTTTCTCATGAACATCATGAAGAAAGTTCTGCTTCTTCTCAAACTTTTCGTTTGCGTATGTAACCAGGTGCCAGGTCATTTCAGTCTCTCCTTTACGTATTGCTGGTCTTCGTAGTATGCAATGAGTTGTTCTTTGGTAAGCACTCTCAACTCCTCCCAGAGTTGATTGTTGCGCTGCATATGTGGATTATGATACCAAGAGTTTTGAGTTCTCTGGTGTTCCAGGTGGTAAGCATAGTTATCTACCCTACCAATATTATACCCTAAAAGTTCCCATCTGTGATAACGCTCACAGTCTTCGGGAGCGTATGCAATAAAGTTTTCGTTCTCAAGATATCCATCAATGTATGCTTGACGATTAAAGAACTGAACCATTCCATACTCAGCCCAACCATAACCCTGTTCACTGTGGTAATAGAAGAAATGATCATCTAGGACAGTATTATCATACCCTTTGATGAACTCGGATGCAACTTCTTTGGTCTCGAAGTTATCCATGTCTTCTTGAGTTTCAATAGTGAAAGGAAGATTTACTTTTCTCTCACCATGGTTGCCGAATCGATATGGATAGACCACATCATATTCTCCCTGCAGCATCTCTACTGCCTGTGTATATGTATCTACTGGTAAGATAAGGTCTGTGTCATAGTTGACAACGATGTCACACTTTGAGTCCATCACCATATCATTCAGAACCTTGGTGCGGTGAAACGCATCATCAGTTCTAGTTTCTTCTTCCCAGATATGGTTCAGATTTTTTGTATCTACCAGTCTCTTAATAACAGGAAGAGCAAATTCTTCAAATCTATGCTCAGAGTCTACCTCTTTGATAGTAACTGTACAGTCAAAGTGATGAAGAAGATACGCTGTCGTCATGATTACATTGCGTAATCGATCACCAGTATCAATTCTAAGTGGAACAATAAAATCTACATTCTTTAAATCAATCATTTACCATACTCCATTCTTCTGGGAACAAATCTATTGTAGATTTATCTGAGTTGTTAGGACCAAACCATTTATCTGGATAAACAACTTTCTTGCTGTCTGCCAACCATGCACCCCACCAAGAGAATGAAGAGTTGGCAATAATATGATAAGAACACATTGACATCAAACATAAGTCAACGTAAGAACTACCGCTCTCAGACACTAAGAATCTATCACTAGAAAATAGTTCTTGTTCCTTACACCAGTCAGTATCATCCGAGAAAATAATTACCGGTGTATCTATAGAGAATTCATCCAGTGCTCTCTCATAGTAACCCATCGATAAGTTGTGATGGTTGCCAGAGTTCTTAAGAAAATCTCCCCGACGAATATGAAGAGCTACAGATCCTTCACAACTCTCACGAAAAGGTTCACATGCTTCACGAAGGTATGACTTGAATGTATATTCTTTCCGAATATCATCCTCAATATGTTTGAAATACTTTTCAGTTTGGAAGTATCCTGCTAGACATACGTTGTCTTTGCAGTCAAACATCTTCTCATCAAAGTGAAAATGCTTTTCTGTGTAGATGTTGCTAGCACCAGCAAGAAATCCTGTGATATCTGGATTGATATCAAACACATCAAACAATTCAATGCGTAAGTTATTGCCAAGAGAATCTTTCCACACTTCCGTATGATCCGGAATAGTGAATTGAAGACCCGCTTTTCTAGCAATACCTCTGATAGCAGCATACTGAAACATCTGGTTTCCCAGTTGTCCCATTTTACCAAGGTAGTTTAATCCAATCATCAGGAATCAAGTCTTTAGTGTCATTACCCTCTGCCAAACCTGGTCCAAACCAAGGGTCCGGTGCGACAGTAGGTCGTTCTTTTTTGGTTTGCAACCACGCTCCCCACCAGCTGAGTGAACTTGGTGAGATGATAGCACCATTACAGAGACTCATCAAGCACAAGTCAGTGTATGGAATAGAAGAGTTTCGATATTGTCCGTCACCCTCCATACATTTATGTTCGTATCTCTCTACATTCTCGTTAAGTAAGAAGCGATCTCCTTGGAAGAACTCTTGCTCCTTACACCAAGCAACATCATCAGTTGCTACGAAGACATTTACATCATCGGGAAAATGTAGAAGAGCATTTTCATAGTAACTGAATGGAAGAACAGGATGCAAATGCTCTCTTCCCACATTATCACCACGTCTTACATGTAAGAAGATGATGTTACCATCAAACTGATCAATCAGTTCCTTACATGGATTGAGGATGTCGTCAATAAATTCAAAATCTTCACGAATCTCATCCTCAATATGTTTGAAATACTTGTCCGATTGCAGATAACCATCAAGGTTACAACCGTCTTCAAAGTTTTCAAACAGATCATTATCAAAATGAAAATGTGCCTCGTCTCTTGTAGGACCAGACACTTCACCAATATGCTTGAGATGCTTTAGTTTGAAAGGATGATGCATCCCGTAGTTGGCAGTTCGTGTGCCATCTTCAGGGATACAAAATTCATATCCATGTTTAGCAGCGATGCCACGCAGACCAGCGTATTGGAAGAGTTGGTTTCCAAATCTTCCGTTGATACCCAGTCTGTTATATCCAATCATAATTCAACAGCAAATACTTCTTCTGTGACAGGACCAAACCTTACTCTATCATCATACATCGCTACCAGATAATCTTCAACCCCCTTGATTACATCTTCTCTGTCATCAATGTAAACAGTGTATCCAGCGTCAAGAAGATCAGTTGCAAGTTTAAACTGAGAACTCTCAGTCATAATATCAGTACCTTTCTTGTAGGTGATGTAATCAAAAGAGAAAGGTAGATTTTTCTTGTTCTGTTTGATAAAGAAGTCTCTCAAAAATTTCGAGTGTTCTTTATTGAAGTTGTCAGTTGTATCACCTAGATTATATTCTAGACCAAGTTCCGTAGCGTATGCAGCGTATGCTCTGTTATCTCTAGGAAGACACGGACCACCATATCCATACCCAAAGTTCAGAAACTTTCTACCAATTCGACTATCATCACCAATAGCACCAAGGACTGTAGAAATTTCTTTATTCAAACCAGCTTTGGTCATCACCTGACCCAGCATATTTGCAAATGAAATCTTGGTAGTAAGGAAACAGTTGGTTGCAATCTTAACGATCTCTGCTGCCTTGGCAGTCATGAAGTTGATCTTGGGTTCTGTTACCTGAATATCGTTGTAGATCTTCGTGAGTTCATCTCTGATTGGAGTCTCTGGACCACCAATAAGAACCATATCTGCACGTTGCAGGTCACGGATAATAGATCCCTGAGCAATGAACTCTGGGTTATAGAATACATCTACTCCAAGGGGATTGAGTTCAGCAGCGAACTCATCACAGTCTCCTGGGTTTGTAGTGCAGCAGACGATTAGAGTCTTACCAGAAACATCAAACTCACAGTGTCTAAAATCTTCTACAACATCCCACACAGCATCCACATTATAACTACCATCTTCATGAGAAGGTGTTGCTACTACCGTGAAGATAGTATCACACTTTTCGATGACTTCGAAGTTATTATCGGTTGCAGTAATGTTCTTAGATGCTTTCAGTCTATCAGCAACTTCTGGTTCTGGTGATGCGATAAACTTTTGGTTTAGATTATGAACGTAACTAGTTCTAACATCAGAAACAAGAAGTTCATATCCTGCTTCTTCTAAAAGAAGAGCAAGGCAGATACCAAGTCTGCCTGCTCCAATAAGTCCAATCATAGTTTAAATGTGGGAATAGGATCCATCTTATGGCGGTTCTGGTTATAGAACTTTTCAAGGACTGGGAGACCAGGACCTTCACCAGTTTCCATTGCTTCTTCTAACTGTTCGTAGGTAGCACCAAGTTGATCTTCATCAGTGCGACCATCATCCCAAAGACCATCGGTCGGGCTTGCTTCGATGATTCGTGAATCAATGCCAAAGTGGCGTCCAAGTTCCCATACTTCAGTCTTATAGAGATCAGCGATAGGAGCAATGTCAACACCGCCGTCACCGTATTTAGTGTAGAAACCTACACCATAGTCTTCTACTTTGTTTCCAGTACCAACAACGATACCACCAACAGATGCAGCGACCTGATACAAGGTTACCATACGAAGACGAGATCTGGTGTTAGCAAGTGCCATCGTATCATCATTGAAACCTTCTACGGCAAAGGAGAAAGTATCAAAAGTAGAAGTCAGATCAAACTTACGAACAGTCACGTTTTCGAAGCGACCATCAAGCCAATCAAGATGTGCATCAGAAAGAGTTTCTTGTCCCTCAATCTGACGGATAGGCATACCCAGAGCATAGACGGGGAGACCAGTCAGAGCAGCAAGAGTAGATGATACTGCAGAATCAATACCACCAGATACACCGATAACAAATGCTTTAATTCCTGCAGCATCGGCATAACCTTTCAACCAAGAAACGATCTTGGTTTCTAGTTCGGGATAGTTAGTAATACGGTTCATTTTTTACGTTTTGCAATTTGTTCAGAAATCCATTCGTATGTAATACGAATACCCTCTTCGAGAGTCTGAGAGTAATCCCATCCTAACTCTTTTCGAATGACATCGTTGTTACTATTGCGACCACGGACACCAAGAGGTCCATCAATGTGCATCTTCTCAACAGTCTTGCCAGAAACTCTAGCAGCAGTTTCTACCAACTCATTGATAGAAACCATTTCTTCAGAACCGATATTAACTGGTCCCATGAAGTCAGAATCCATCAACCTTCGAGTCGCTTCAATGCATTCGTCAATGAACAGGAAGGAACGAGTCTGTAAGCCATCTCCCCACACCTCGATTGCTCCACCTTGCTCCGGGAGGTAAGCGACCTTACGGCAGATTGCAGCTGGTGCTTTCTCTCTTCCACCTTCCCAGGTTCCTTCTGGTCCGAAGATATTGTGGTAGCGAGCAATCCTAACAGGAATGCCGTGATTCCGATAATAAGCGAGATACAACCGCTCACTGAAGAGTTTTTCCCACCCGTATTCGGAGTCTGGTGCTGCGGGGTATGCGTCATTTTCTCTCAGTCCAGGGTTTTCTGTTTCTTCCTGAGCATATGCTGGATACATGCAAGCAGATCCAGAGTAGAAGATCTTAGTAGGTTGATCTAACAATGGACGATTACATACTGTCCCGTCTTTTACGACACCATCAAAGGTCTCATTAAGTTTGCGAACTTCCTCAAGGACATTCAGGTTGATGCTGCAGGAGTTATGCATGACTTCAGCGTCATGATCTCCAGTAAAGATATAACCAGCGCCACCCATGTCAGCGGCGAACTGATAGATCTCGTCAAAAGGACGAATATATTGATAAGGAACCTCATTGTAGAAGTTACCCTGCTCGCCCTTGTACTGGATGACACGACGAACAAATTCTACATCTCTAAGATCACCAACAACAAACTCGTCAGCTTCAGACTTAGAGAACTCGGTGTGTTTCAGGTCAACACCACGCACCCAATATCCTTCGGACTTGAGTCGCTTGACCATATGCGATCCAATAAAACCACCCGCACCAAGCACCAGCGCGGTCTTACTATTTTCAGACATCCTTCAGTAAATGTTTTCCTTATATATGATACAAAAAAAGAGAGTTGTTGTCAACTCTCCCATGTGGGTATGCGGCTCGCCAGTTGGCATGTTTTAGGACCCTTACCAACGGGGTCAGTTGCGATCGAAGTCATCCTCCAATCTGATGATGTCATCTTCTGCACACTCACCTTCTTGAACTTCAAGAAAGTCTAGTCCATCAGGTCCACCTTCCATTCTATGAACGGATTCTTTTGGGATACGAAAGTGGTCACCCTTCTTCACTTCCGTCGTCCAGGAATCAATAGTGATTTTTCCTGTACCAGACAAAATGTACCAGAATTCATCTCTCTTAAAATGCTTTTGAAGGGAGAATCTTTTATTCGGGGAAATATGAATAGTTTTTATGACTCTATAGAAATTTCTTTCTAAGTCCTTGTACCAACCCCAGGGTTTTTTTACTACTTGAGTGTGCATATCTAACTTGGGTCATGTGACTCCACCACCTAGTTTTACGAACTAGGAAACGCGGGAAAAGAAGGGGCTACCTTCTACCGACCAGGGCGCTTTTAACGTCGTCCCGAGACGCTGTTCCTTATATAGCAAGGAACACGGGCAGGGTCCAACCACTTAGTGTATTCAAAGTCCTCCATGGCAGTCAAGATTTGCATCTGATTGTCACAGAGGTACATGTCAGAGTATCGCTTAGTATACTCGTCCGCTTTTTGAATACGATAGTCAGGGAACCCGTTTTCTAGGGTTCCACATTCAACATAACGATAGGGGAAACGTTCCAGAAGGATCTTCATGCAACGTCTACCGTCTCAAGGTCTTGGAAGATTTGATCCATAACAATGTCATAGTCATCCAAAGGTTCACCAGAAAAGTCTACACCTTCCTGTTGATAATAACGAAGAACTTTTTTATAAAGTTTGGGATTCTTTACGTCAAGGAGAAAGTCGCCATTGGCGGCACCTTTGAGGGTGGTGAGGTCTTTCTTGAACTTAGTTGTAAGAGTCATCGTTGCGTTTGTTGACCTTGATATTATAGTGGAATGTTAGGAAAGAGTCAAGCATGAGATGCCATATGATATTGCGATTCTTGGTTTTTGTCCAACGACTGGCGTAGACTCATGCTCATACTTGTTTACATGATATTTGATATATTCTCTTTCACTAAAATTTAATTTTTTAAAGTTGTAAATTGGATCACCACCAGAAGTTGGTTTACTAAGAAAAAGATTGAATCTATAATGTTCTTTTCCAGGAATAGTTTTATCGTAGTGGGATAAGATAGCTCCACCCTCACTGTTCCAAGTTACTATATCCCCAAAAAAAGGATCTAGTTCATAATCTTTTATCTTTTCTTTACTTAGGATTCTCTCTTTAATAGTAAAGAACAACTTCGGATCTCGATCCGGATTTAGTTTGAGAAACTTTCTGTTCGGAGAGACATCATTTTCTTTAAAACGATCTTCGTTTTCAAAAATCCATTCTAACAATTCAGATTGTTCTTTCTTTGATATGATCCAACGATAGATTGTCCTATGGTGCCTCGTCATTTTGATCACGGTACATTTTGAGCAACTCATCAGTCTCAGGAAGAAGCATTGTTGCCTTTCCATTGTCCAACATTACGCCAATCATTTCTCCTTCTTCTACACGGCGGAGAACTTCCTCCTTGTTATCTTTAAACTCTTGCTCACTGATAATGTCCATGACTTTTTAATATGTAGTCAATCGGGATGATAGGATTCGAACCTACGACCACTCGCTCCCAAAGCGAGTGCTCTACCAAACTGAGCTACATCCCGTAACGCTACACTTATCCGTATGCTATGTGGGCGCTACACCCAGAATACTGACAGTTTGTAACGGAGCAAGAGAGTAACCAACTCTCATTCACAGTATGGTTAGTACCATGGCAGGGTGCTCACTCCCCGTCACTGTAGTAATTATACCACTATTTGTGGTGCTTTGCAAATGGTTCCCAGTGTTCCCATCCATATTTGTGTACCAAATGCATCCCAACAATGGGTACAAAAACCAAGAAAAACCCCATGACGCCTAAGCACCAGGGGGTTTGCATCACACTTCTAACGAAGAGTTGTACGTTGTGCATCACAGTCCTTCAGCGATGTAGTAATCATCATCTTCCTCATCAATATCACCATCATACATTCGAAGTTGTTTAATTCTTTCCTTTAAAGATTTTAAGAGTTCTCGGTTTTCGTCGAACTCTTCTTTTGAGAGTGGACCGTAGCGTCTGTTTAGCATACTAGGCTGGATAATCCCAATCGGTTATGAATTGTGTTTTATGTACTGGACCCCATCCACCACGATAAAGGAATGGGTAGGTTGGAACAGGACAACTATCACCAGTACAGAGAAGATCATCAACAATTCTCCAGGACTCAAGCACCTCTTCAGAGTGAACGAAGTGTGATTGATCACCTTCGATGGCATCATGTAGAAGTTTTTCATAACCATCTACCGCACGATCCTGTGGGTAAGAATGAGTTAGAGTTGCAACTTCAAGATCATCACCAAGCCCAGGTGCTTTGATGTCCATACGAATATCGAGATGAGGATTTGGTTGCAATCGAATTACAATTCGATCCTTAACTTCACCTTCGTACAGTTTTAGTGGAGTCTCCTTCAGTTTGATAACAACTTCAACACAACCGTAAGGCATCTCCTTACCAGTCATGAAGTGAAAAGGAACCCCCGTCCAACGCCAGTTATCGATATATATGTCACCAGCAACAAAGGTAGGAGTACCACTGTGAGGATCAACGCCCTCCTCATTACGATAGCCTTCATACTGTCCACAGATTAATTTCTTTCCAAGTCTAGTAGCTGCAAGGACTTTTGTCTTCTCTCTTCTGATCTCAGTTGCTGACATTCGGCATGGTGGTTCCATTGCAATCAATGCCAAGATCTGCAGCATATGATTCTGCAGCATGTCACGGACAGCGCCAGCTTGGTCATAGTATTGAGCACGACCATTACAATCAATAGTCTCGGTAGCGAAGATTTGAATCTCTTCTATGTACTGCCGATTCCAAAGTGGTTCAAGGAATATGTTACTAAAGCGAGTAGCAAGAATGTTATTGACAGTATCTTTACCAAGATAATGGTCAATGCGATATACTTGTTTTTCGCGTAGATTTTGCTCCACCACAGACTGTAGATGATGAGCAGATTTATAATCGTGCCCAAAGGGTTTCTCGATAACCACGCGGGAGTGATCTGGATCATCCATGAGACCCATTCTCTTAAGAGATGTGATGGCACTTTCATACCTCTCTGGAGGAACGGATAAAAAGTAAGTCATATCTTCCGATTGAGGAAGATGATACAAACTTTCGGGATCATCTAGATCGCATGAAACATAATCGAGAAGGTGTTTAAAGTCTTCAGGGTACTCTCCCAAAGATTCAACCCAACTATCTCTACCAGGATCTCTTCTAGATGCACCTGTGATAGTAAAGTTCTCTGGAAGAAGACCTTTCTCCCAGAGTTTGTGCAGTGAAGGAATAAGTTTTCTTTTGCAAAGGTCTCCCGTTGCACCGAAGATTACTATACCTTTAGTGAGCGGTTCCGTTTCCATCGTACTTATCGGTTTCGTAGTAGTTATTTTCACCTTTTCGTATCCCGAAATATATCGTGGATAGTACAAAGGGTATTGCTCCCCAAATAAGGACATCAGCGAACGTCATGACCACCAAACATTGCTCTCATTCCATTTAGGACTTTGTTTGCGAAGCGTCCAAGTCTTCTGCTTTCAAATCTTGCGTAGAGAGCAGCAGTAATAACAGGGGCTGGAACACCGAGATCCACAGCACTGTGAACAGTCCAACGACCCTCACCAGAGTCTGATACTCCTCCATCGAACTTGCTAAGCTCTCGATCGCTGCGTAATACATCAGCGGTAAGGTCAAGTAACCAAGAACCAACAACAGAACCGCGACGCCAAAGCTCAGCCACTTCAGCGCAATCAATATCATACTGATAGTCTGCTGGATTGTCCATTGGAGCGACTTCAGCATCACCTTCAACAACGTATTTTGCCCCAGCATTAGCTTCATGCAGGATATTAAATCCTTCTGCGTATGCTTGCATGATTCCATATTCGACTCCGTTATGGACCATCTTTACAAAGTGACCTGCTCCAGGTGGTCCACAATGTAACCAACCATGCTCGGCGCTTGTCTCATAACTGAGGGGGTCTGTACGAGGGGCAGATCCGATGCCTGGTGCAAGTGCCCTAAAGATTGGAGCGCAGGCGGATACTGCATAATTTGCACCACCAACCATAAGACAGTATCCACGCTCCAGACCGTAAACACCACCACTAGTACCACAGTCAATATACGAGATGCCAAGTTTAGATAACCGTTCTGCTCTGCGTCTAGAGTCCTTAAAATTGCTATTGCCATGATCAATAATAATATCGCCTTCCACACAAAATGGTAGTAACTCATTAATTGTGTCCTCTACTAGTTCTGCGGGTACAACCATCATGAAGACACCAGGTTTCTTATCAGAAACACCTTTATGATCATGAATTACTTGAACAAGGCCTTCCAAAGAAGTGGTACATCCACTGATATAACCCTTTTCAAATTGTTCTTGAGCTTTTTCATAGTTTCTCCGATAACCCCAGGTTTCGATTCCTGCTTTCAGCATACGGCGAGACATACCCTCACCCATACGACCGAGACCGATAATTCCTACTTTCATTAATCCTCTTCTAATTCGTCTTCATAAGTGGATGGTTCGTGAAATAACTCATCCATTTTCATTTTTTGTACTAGATGCTGTAGATCTTTAATCAGTTGTTGATCGTACTCGTGTTCCCCCGTCATTGAAGTATTCTGGTAATGGACAGCCTTTGAAATCATTTATTTCATCCACTGCCAAGACAAACATCGTGGCAAATCCGAGGCAAAATGCAAATAACATTTGAGGAAAATTGTAGTTACCCATATGGGCAGTTGGATCGGGTTCATCATCGTGAGGATGAATGTGTTTTGCGATCCTTTCTACTTCCTTTTTCCTTTCCTCGTCGGTTTTCTTTTTCATAATGTTTTCTCCATAATAGTTAGTCTATCAGGATCAATCAATTTCATAGCTTCAAGTAGTTCTTTTGAATGATGCAGTTCGTCATTCAAAATCTCAAGGATCTTTTCATCGGGTCCATTGAGTGCTAGATATTTTGCATATGTTTCTGCTGCATGAATCTCTACTTCGTAGGATAAATGGTAAGCAAACACAGGCAGTACCCAATAATAAACCACGTTGACCCAATAATAGACAAGTACAAGGTGTCTGGCGAAAAAGCGATCCACCCAATAAGCATTACCGCCCCGACTTTCCATATACTCCAGATGCTCTGTTTCATTTACCGACTGCTCGAAATGTTCTCTCATCAAGTATAGATGCCATGCACCACGCAAACCTAAAGATTCTCTGAAATGTAAGACACTTAGGAACGCAAAGTATGGTGCTCTAGCAATCTCTTCTAAAACCCAGAACCTTTGATAGTCTCTTCCTCTATAGAGGAAATCAATGATTGCAACTGTGACATTTAGAATCCATTCGTTGAATTTTTTCATTTGTCTTTAAGCAATTTTTCGACTTGCTTTCTAGTTTCAGCACTCTTCTCTTTCTCACGTTCAGTGTGTTTATAACCATACTTCCCGTGGAAGATCGCATGTCCTTGACAGAACATAGTGACACCAAAAATGAGTGCTAAAACTATCCCAATCCATTCAATTATAAGTGTATGTTGAGCCATGGGAATATCGGTGGTATTACTCCAATGAGTCGAAGGAGACCCTCAGCAAAAAGTGCAAGAACAACCCAACCAACACACATTGAAATAATCGAAGCATTACGATTGTGTTTTCGTATGGCATCATCAATCATCTCCTGAACTTCGCTTTGTCTCAGAAAAGGATCATTCATCATCACTCTTCGTCAGTTTATCAATCGGATCTGGTTTACCTCCCACAATCGCACATGCTCTAATGTAGTAGAAATTGTCTGTGTTACCAGACGCTTCAAAGGTCTCTTTGATCTTCACCCAATTAGAGTATTCGTCGGGGTGCATGGTTTTTGTACCTAGTCTACAACACTAGTTATTCTAGTGATCTAGGCAAAAACGTCAACTAAGTGTTCATATCGTAACACTGTTGAAGAAATTGTTAAGAACGGAGAGGGTGGGATTCGAACCCACGGTGCTACTAACACGGCAGTTTTCAAGACTGCTACCTTAAACCACTCGGTCACCTCTCCAATGCTCGATGACGGATTCGAACCGCCGACCGCCTCGGTGTAAACGAGATGCTCTACCGCTGAGCTAATCGAGCAAAGATTTTATTCTGCTCTCATATTGAAAGCAAATATAATTCTTGACTTGTCTGAACCAGATGGTGGTGCGACATGTAACAAGAAACTAGGAAAAACAACTAGATCACCTTCTTCTACCTCAAGAATTTTACTACCAATATCTCCATGAATATTTGGAAATGGAGAAATGTATTCTGTTGGTCGATGAACTTTACTATCATAGTGAGCATAGAAGATACATGAAAGACCTTCACTGCCATGATTGTGTGGTGAATGCCAATCAGACTGCAAATAACCTTGACACCAAGGTTTTCCGTAATCATGAATGGTGTACAGTTTTTCAAGATCTGTTAGATGTGGTTTGATAACATCTAACAATTCTGATGAATACGAACGACTTTCATTGAAGTAATCCCCGTATGATAAACTGGGATCTTTGATGTATTCTTCAGAATTAAACGGTACTAAAGATAGGATTCTATTCTTGTGTTGTTGCCAATCAGAGATATGAATCTTATGAGTGACAATCTCAAATAAGTTTTGACTTATCATGATAGAAATAGAATACTATCAACTCCCCCGGCAGGATTCGAACCTGCGACCAATCGATTAACAGTCGATGGCTCTACCGCTGAGCTACAGAGGATTGATTCGTTCCCCTAGGGGAAAGCGGAATACCGGATTCGAACCGGTGACATCCAACTTGGAAGGATGGCGTTCTACCACTGAACTAATTCCGCGAGGCGACTCAAGTAGGATTCGAACCTACGACCGACTGCTTAGAAGGCAGTTGCTCTATCCAGCTGAGCTATTGAGTCATGAGAGTATTATAGATTACTCTTCTTCTTTTGTCAACATATCCTGTTCGATTACCAAGCAATCAATTTCGTTGGGACCGTCAGGAAGATTAATCCATTCATCAAATTCTTCAGCAATTGCTACTGCATCGAACTGAGATTGCAGATCTCCTTCTGCAAGATAGTGAATGCGGTTGATTGCATATTCACGGGAGAAAGACACTGGTTCAATCGTTTCCTTCATAGTAGTCTTTTCGGAAGTACCTGCTGAGGATGTTGCTATTATAGTAGGCAGGTCCTCCTGTGTCAAGGGATTCTGTAAGGACTCCGTTGAGGAAGAGTTGTCTTGTTTCTTCGAAATTAGTCTTGCCCTTCGTCTTATGAAGGCTGATAATGACTCTGCTAAAACTTTGCTTACCCAGTTCAATAATGTCTTCCTTAAGTTCAGGACAAGACCCATAGTACTTTTTCCAGTCAGATTCGGATTTTACTTTACGCTTCTTTCCTTTCGGAGTTCTAAATTGCCAGAAGTATTTTCTGCCGATGTACTTACGACCTGATTGTATATTTGTAATGAGATAGACAAAACCGAAGTTATCGTCAATATTCTCAGATAGAAAAGGGGTTCCCTCAAAATACCAGGGGTTTTCATAATCAATATCGATACTCATCCAGTATTTCAAGGACCTTGCTCAGATATTTATGAGCAAGATCCTTCTCTCCTTGCCAGACATTACTGCCTTCGGAGTCAACTTCATGCTTTAATTTAAGAACTCTAACCTTGAGTTCTTCTTTTTCAACACCATTTTTAGGCATCAGAGTTTAAATCCAGAGAACGTATCTTTCTTGACATCTTGCTTGATACCACCGACGACATAAGACTCAACTTCAGTCTCCTGTGGTGCAACCTGAAGACCTTTAGAAGAAATCCAGTGTTGCGTCCAGGGAAGTGGATTATTCTTAGCAGGAATGTCATAGACAGGCTTCAATCCTACTGCCTTCAGGCGGCGGTTGGCAATCCATTCGACATACTGCTGTAACAATTTGTCGTTAAGACCAATCATAGATCCATCTTTGAACAGATAATCTGCCCACTTCTTCTCTTCGTTGACGCAACGATCGAACATTGCGTAGGTCCACTCTTGCTCTTCCTTCATGATCTCCTTCATTTCGGGATCATCGCCTTGTGCCCACTTGTTCAGAATATTCTGCGTGATAGCAAGATGTTGATTCTCATCTCTGGCGATAAGTGAGATAATCTTTGCGGATCCCTCCATAAGTTTAAGTTCACCAAACGCAAAACTGCAAGCGAAGCTAACATAAAAGCGAATACCCTCTAGGATGTTGACGTTTGCGACAGCGCGATAAAGTTTGCGCTTCAATTCGCGACGTTCAAACTTACCTGAAGTATGACCTTCGTTTGCAAGTTCCCACATCATGCTATTGTCATACTGATGTGCCTGGTTGATGAAGTCGTCATAGGACTCTGTGACGCTGCTAGCACGTTCCAGAATACGCTCATCAGTTACGATCTTATCAAAGACCTCTGAGGGGTCACTGTAGACGTTCTTGATGATGTATGTGTAAGAGCGACTATGGATCATCTCCATGAACCCCCAGACCTCCATACATGCCTCTAGTTCGGGCAGAGAGCAGTAGGGAATGAATGCCATACCAGGTCCACGACCCTGAACAGAGTCCAGCATGATCTGATACTTCAGGTTAGAAGTATAGATATGCTTCTGTTCAGGGCGCAGAGTGTGATAATCACCGCGATCTTTCTGGAGGGAAACCTCTTCTGGTCTCCAAAAGTAACCCAGCTGTTGGGTAGTCAGTTTATCGAAAACTGGATATTTGTAAGAGTCATATCTTTGGACACCCAGTGGTTTGCCAAAGAACATTGGTTGCTTTTTTGTGTCAACAACATCACTGTTGAAAACAGTCATGCCTTTTACACTAGTTCCATCCATGGAAGATACCTTAAACTGCACAGGATTCACACTCTGTCTCCTCTGATTGTTCTAATTGTGAAATGATCGATTCTAGATTTGCTTTTTCGTCCTCTACCTCATCTGATTTCAGGTCATTGGTGTTCTGATAGTAGGAAGTCTTCCAACCGTACTTGTATGTAGACAAAAAGTCTTGTGCCATGACGCTGACAGGAACTTCGTTGTCTGGATACTGTTCTGGATTGTAACTCCAGTTACCGCTGATTGCTTGATCAAAGAACTTCTGCATCATAGCAACAATATTGATGTAACCTTGGTTACCCTCCATGTCCCAGAGAAGCGTGTAGTTGTTCTTCAGTGTGGAATACTGGGGAACAATCTGCTTAAGAGGTCCTTTCTTGGACTTTTTAACGGACAAGTAGTCACGAGGTGGTTCGATTCCGTTGGTTGCGTTTGACACAACGGAGCTGCTCTCCGATGGCATCTGTGCGGACAGTGTTGAGTGTCGGAGACCGAACTCATTGATAGATGCTCTAAGAGCTTCCCAGTCATGCTCATACTCGGGTGGACAGATTTCATCAACATCACTTTTGTATGTATCAATCGGAAGAATTCCATCTGCATACTTGGTGCGACCAAAGTATTCACAGTGACCTTTTTCCTTAGCAAGTTGATTTGATGACTTGAGGAGGTAATACTGGAAAGATTCGGAGAGACCATGGACCGCTTTCCATGCCTCAGGGCTGTCATATTTGTACCCAAGTTTCGCCAAATAATGTGCGAGACCAATAAATCCAATACCCAGGGAACGACGTGCCTTGGTGGCGATTCTGGCTGCCTCTACGGGATAGTCTTGATAGTCAATCAACTCATCCAGAGAGCGGACAGAAAGGTCACACAAGTCTTCAAGTTCTTCATCAGACTTGACCTTACCAACATTGATGGCAGACAGGATACACAGAGCAATTTCACCCAGGTGATCATCAATGTGACTGATGGGGTAGGTGGGGAGAGTGATCTCTTGACAGAGATTACTCATATGCACCTTGTCTTTGAAGGAAGAATGTGAATTGCAGTGGTCGATGTTCATGATGTAGAGACGACCAGTCTCTGCTCGCTCCTTCAAGATATCAAGAATCAGTTTCTGTGCTCCGATAGTCTTCTTAGGAATAGACTCGTCTCGTTCAGCAGCCACATATACGTCGTCAAAACGATCAGTACCAAAAGCATCATACAGACCTGGTACGTCATGCGGTGAGAAGAGGCTAATCTCTCCATCTGCAATGAAACGTTCGTAGAAAAGTTTTGAAATCTGGATCGAGTAGTCAAGTTTTCTTACACGGTTATCTTCTGTTCCTTTGTTGTTCTTCAGAACGATGATGTCTTCGATCTCTTGGTGCCAGATTGGGAAGTGGACAGTCGCTGACCCACCGCGAATTCCATTCTGTGTACAGCAGCGGACAGTCGATTCAAACTTTTTAAGGAAAGGAACAACACCTGTGTGTTGAACTTCTCCGCCTCTGATTTTACTGTTGATGCCACGGATTCTGCCTGCGTTGATACCGATTCCCGCCCGTTGTGCAACGTATTTGCCAATTGCCATATCAGAGCTAAAGATAGAATCGAGGGTGTCATCAACATCAATAAGCACACAGCTAGCAAATTGTCGAAGTGGAGTTCGCACTCCTGCCATGATAGGTGTGGGAATGTTGATTCGGTGTTTGCTGATCGCGTTGTAGTATCGTCGGACATAATCCATCCTCGTTTCTTTAGGATACTCTTGGAAGATCGTGAGAGCGATCATGATATACATGAACTGGGGAGTCTCATAGACATCACCAGTGCTGCGATCCTGAACCAAATACTTATCCGCTACCTGGCGCAGACCTGCGTAGGTAAACAAAAAGTCTCTGTTGTGATCAATGAAAGAGTTAGCTTTCTCGATCTCTTCTTTAGAGTATTTATCAAAAAGACTTGGATCATACACCTCTCTTGCAACACATTCGTAGATGTGTCCTTCAAGATGTGGAAGTTCTCTCATCTTTCCATACAGATTCTTACGAAGAGAGAACAGCAACAGACGCGCTGCTACGAACTGATAGTTAGGATGATCCAGATCAATAAGATCAGAAGCAGAACGAATCAGAATTTCTTGGATCTCTGCGGTAGTAATGCCGTCATAGAACTGGATACCCGATGTCATCTCTACTTGACTCGCAGAGACGCCTGCAAGACCCTTACATGCCTCTTCTACCATAAGATGCATCTTGTCTAGGTCGAGGGGTTCAATTCGACCATCACGCTTCTTTACCTTAGTGCCGTTGCTCATATTTTTTCCAGGATGTAAACTTGAGTTTTGCTTGAAGACCAGTATATGTATTTGATTCTATCACAGACTGAACGTCGAGTCCAGAGAGAACCATGTCATTGATGTCCTTTTCTTTGATGGAGGACGGCCATATCACCACGGAACCACCTTGATTAATGTGTTTTGAGATTCGGTCTGTAATCTCACGATTGCGCGGCTCATTATCATAGATCCACACAGGATTGCTAATACCCCAAACGCTAACATCCGCATCCGCACCGCACATTGCAATCGCATTGTTGACAAATGTGCTGTCGAATGGTCCTTCTGTAACGTAGACTGGGGAGTCTTTGCTGATGTTGTCCAGTCCGTAGATTTTTGGTGCATTGTCATCCAACATGATGGTGATGTACTTTACCTTGCTTGGACCAAGTGCTCGTCCTTGGAATCCGATCAGGTTTTTCTTGTAGTGAAGCGGGATGATGATGCGCGGTTCATCGTATTCAACACTGTCGAAAGTGTGAACCATGGAGTTAGTCCACTCTTTAAACTTGTCGGTGTAATAAAATTTAGACGGATCAAGTTTTCGACCTTCTAAGTATGTCGCTGCTCGTACATTTTCGGATGCCTTCGGTAACTTTATACTCTGTTTGAACTGTGGTGCCTCAAATTTGAACTTGGGTTCATCGACAGTAAAGTTACGTCCAGTCTTGTTCTCCTTGAACTTTTCAAACGTATATTGCTTGTGAATAGTCGGATCAACCTTCTTCAAAAAATTGTTAAACGACATCGAAGCACCACAGTTGTGGCACTTAAAGTTAACGTTTGCTTTCGCAGCGTAAAAATACCCTCGCGTCCGGTTCTTGTTCTTCTTCGAATCCCCGCAGATAGGGCAACGGAAGTTGTAAAGGTTAGATTTTACGCGCTTGAATTTTTCTAGTCTTACTGACAGTAGACCAATGTATTTCGAATCAACGTGATCCATTCATGATGGCAACTGCTGGTGCCACTATAACACGATCTGCTTCACTAAGCAACGGTTTTAGTGTCTGCAATGCCTGCGGATTTGTCAGGATGATTATTCCTGCCAATACTCCGATGCCAGTCCAAAGTTTTCGTTCCAATAATGATAATCGTTGATTAACGCCGTCATGATCGCTGTCAACCTTATCACGGAGTTTGTCGATTTTATCAAAGAGTATTGTGTCAACCTCTTCTTGTCTGCTAATTCTTTCTTCATGGACGGCAAGCATCCTACTCACATTGTTATTTACCTCGCTCAGTTTTTCGATAGCAGAATCAATTCGGGTAACAATACTCCCAAACTGTTCTAATCTTTCTTCGAGGATGGCGACTTGCACTTTATCGTCCATCGTCCGACAAAACCGAATCAGGTATACTCATCTATTTAGACATCCATCTCTTACGAGACCCAGGTGGAAGTTTCAGATATTTACGCCTCTTTACTCCTTTCCCAAGTGCTTTGTCAAAACCTGCAACAGGACCTTTCGCATCAGCATCGCCGGTAAAACCGACAGCTCCGACGCTCATGTTCTCTCGGATTAACTTTATGTACTTATCAATCCTGTCCATCTAGGTTATAGATTCTGTTTAGTTCCGCCATACAATTAATATCCACAGGCACATCATGGATGTAACACCTAGGAGACTCTGGCAACCTATTCAAAAATAAGATAAAAGTCTTCATAGCGGACCACAAATGTCGATCCATCTTATAAAACAACATGGGAGTAGCGGCATCTCCAAAGATATTATACAAGATAATAAAATGATTCAATAGGAGATGCGCTTTTACCTCACCAGTATTTTTATATTTGTTTAGAAGTCTTTTAATATATTTGAAATGATTGAGGTCTTTATCAAAGTCCTCTTTTGTTACTGCCTGGGGATTCTCATAATTTTTAATGGCAAAGAGGAGGAAGTTATCCTCTGTCAACTCAGTAAAAATCATTCAAATCATACTGTAGGAGGATATGCAGGTGCGTTACCAGTTGTGATACCCGACATTGCAACGAGAATTTCTTTCTTAACTCTCATCTCGCCAGTTCCACCGTCGTTATATGTGGTGACGCCAACCCAACCTACACCAGCTTCGAATGCTGTGGTAGTTGCGGTCTCTGCTCCTGCTTGAGCAACACCATAAACGTAACTATCGAAGTCACCATTAGTCTCACTGTAGTGTGAGTTGAGTACAGATGACTTAGGAAGCTGAGATACTGTGAATGTTGTTCCTGCGATTGCAACACCACTCAGACCCATGGTAGAACCAATGGTGCAGGACTCAGTACCTGCAATGCTGACGATAACAGCATCGCCAAAGTATGTACCTGAGCGATCACCGAATCTGATAACGTCGCCCTCTTGGGCAGCGCCTGTGTTTCCGAAACTAGTTCCTGCTCCAGTAACAGCACCAGTTGCGTAGTTCAGGATTACTGTACCACCTGCGCCAACGGCATCATTATTTCCCCAGAGTGCCATGTTCTTTTCCGACTAAAAATTGTGCTATGGATTATTTATGATTTATAAAAATCACGCGCCTTCGCGCTTATTGATTGCTTGCTCAACAACTGCAAGCAGTTTGTCATCCATATCAGTCTTGGTCAGAGTGACTGCTTTCTTGAGGATGACGATGCAAATTTCAATCATTTTCTCACCAAGTTCCTCGTTCTCAGGAATCTGAGCGACAGCATCCTTGATGATTTTTGATGCTAATGGGAGTAGAAATGCAAGCATGATGAATCCGCAAAATTATATACTATATATCACCCATGAATTCCCTAAAGGTCTTTTTCTTTGGTAGACCTTTATGTTTTGTTGAGGCAAAGTCCTTCGCATCTTTCTTTTTCATTGATGCGGCTGCCTTAGCAACCTCAGGTGATGGGTTGGTCAGTTTGCCTTTCTTGGCAGCATAGACCATACCCATAAACCTTTGTTGTGCTTTAGATACCGCAGGCATCAGTCACCTCTATAACGAGAACCAGGGCGAGGACCAGTTGCATCAGTCATCTTCTGAGCATCTGTTCTAGTATCCTTGGGAAGAGGTTTCTTTAACATCTTGCCACGAATTGCCTTATGGTCTGGGTTAGGATTTCTATCCTTTGCTGCATCACGAGAGATCTTCATCTGTTGATCGATAGAGAGTCCCTCTTCCATCTTCTCACGCTTTGCTTTTGTCTTAGCAAGAATGCGTTCCTTTGCTGCTTTCTGCTCATCCTTAGGGATGGAGAACATGTTACGATCAGTCTTCAGTCTCTCAGCTGGTTTGCCGGGAACATAGGACTCTTTCTTAGTTCTCTTCTCGATACGAGCAGACATCTTTCTAATTGCATCGATGCTCAGATTGCCAACTCCAGTGAATCCATCCTTAGATGGATCAGGTTGCTTTTTTGAGTCGTCTTTATATCCACCTGCAGACTGAGCAGCGCGACGGTTCTCATCCAACTCAACATCCTCACTCATACGGTTTACAACCTTTTGAGCAGCACTCTTGATCTTAGATTTGATACCAGACTTGACGTTCTTAGGTGCGTCTTTGACTGCTTTTCTCAGTTTTCTGGTCTTATCACCAGCAGTTTGCGCTACATTTCTGCCTTTATTATAAGCAGCAACCTGTGCTTTTGCTGATGCATACTTTGCTGCCTTCTTAGCAGCGCCAGCTTTCTCTCTTACCTTTCTTCCAAGGAACTTCAGACGACCCTTTACCTTCTTCTTCATCGCATCTCTGGGCGATTCTGTATCAGAACCGTAAGTAACCGTTGCTTCGGTCAGTGCCCACTCAATTACCTCTTCAATGTCGTCTTCGACGTATCCTTCTTCCAGAAGTTCGTCATAAACTGAATCAACCAGGTCACCCAGGTCATTCATTTCAACAGACTCAAGAAGAGTTCCGCCGATTTCTTCGACAGATTCCTTCATTTCAGGGTTGATGATGATCTTATTCTTAACTTTTTTCTCAGTTACTTCCTTATCATGCTCTTCGCTACCCATGACTTCGCGGAGATCATTTCTCCAGTCAGAGTAAGATTCTTTTCTGGTTTTGGGTACACAGTTGGGGACCATTTTGCCACCCTTCTTCTTCATACCAACCATTTTATGTGAATCCCAGCAAGGATCACCATCACCTTCAGCAACTGCTTCTACTTCTTCCTTCTTATACTGAGGATGATCATCCAGTTTCATACCACGCTTCTTCTCAAGACGTGCTTTACGCTCCTTAGTTCCCTTCTCGGGATCTTCGTCACGCACACCTTCAGACACTTTTTGCTTGGAAATCGCTTTACCGATTGCCTTACGACGCTTATGCAGATACTTGTCAGAAGAATCCACATCGCCATCATTGTCGATGTCCTTGTCTTCCTGACCAACGGGATCGAGTTTCTTTTCTGCAATCTGATTCAGATATACAGTAGAAATATCATTCAGGGGATTCTTCCCAATACCATTAGACATGTTTCTAGCGTCTATTTTTTCCTGTACTTATTTATGAAATTCTTAATATCAGTGCTTCCAGTCATTCTCATGACATATTGTCTATTTTTATCGGTTCCAACCAGTCTGTCATCACCACATACACCAGATGGACCAGGATAGTTTACGACTTTTTCACAGACATCTTTAATCCAGGACTTGAACATCATGTCATCTTCAGTGACACAGATGAGATGATTTGATCCTCTACGGATAACTTTACCAACCAAACCGGTGTTATCATTTTCAACCAATGTTCCCATGGTGAATACGTTTTTGTGGTAATAAGCTTCCCTAAGACCCACCATATCAAACTTTGGTGCGATTTCCCAGGTCTCAGCTGCTACTTTTTTACCACCACCAACGATTCCTTGCAGTTTTTTGAACAGAGCAGCAACATCTCCGTCCTCTAAATCTTCGGGAACACCTTTTTTAAAGGTCTCAAAGTCATCTTCTGCCGCTGCTTTTCTCATCTTAGATGCTGACATACCCTCAACACCTTCTGCATCTGGGTCGCGATCACCAGCAGATACAACATTGATCATGTCAAAGTCATACAAGTCACCGTTGTACTTATTAGCGAGATTTTTGAACTCACCAAGGCGATCTGCACCAACAACAATGGTTACATCTGTATATCCTTCCTCATCTGCAGCTTTTAGAACGTCAAAGATGGACTTCATCTTGTCATCATCGACAATTTGCTCCTCATATTTGGGGAACATTTTACGCATATACTCAATTTTTGCCTTCGCATTCAACGGATTCTTCTTCTTATCTACCGTTCTTGAAGGATAAATCTTCAGATCTCCACCAGTTGATACACCTGCAGCAGCATCCAGGAGTTTTTTATGTCCAACTGTGGGGGGATTGAAACGACCGAAGACAATGGTAATTGAGGACCCATCCGGATCAGTTTCTGAAGTATCAACCGCTTGTTTTTGTTGCGCTGCTCCAGCGTCAGCAGTCTTTTTAGTCGCAGATGCATTTGATACTGCCTTCGGAGCAGCAGCATTAGGGTTGTCTTTTCCAGGTTTCTGCCCTTTCGTAAAAAATTCTAGTTTGCCACCGACAGTTTTCGCAATAAATTCGCCCTGAGAGTTGTACCAACCCCCATGACCGTCTCCTTTAAGACCCATGCGCTTTGCTTTTGCCGACGCTTCAGAGTCTTTTGCCTCAGATAAAAAACTGAAAAAGTTTTTCATATTGTTTGTTCTTATACGTTTATTTATCAGAAATCTACAGTAAGTGCATTACGTGGCGTACTCTTTGCCGTCACGATTCTTCTGCCCTTATCACCTCTAGATGGAGATTTGCCCAAAATTAGTGGCATACCTTTGTTATCAGTCTCATTCAGAGTGAATGGTTGATCAGCTCTACGCTTCCTCAACCTCAAGTATAAGTCATTTTCTCTAGCATATTTCTTTGCTTCATAAAATCCACCATTAACTCTTAGGACACCGTTTGAAAAAGATGATGTCACATTCATTGGACCAATGTACATGTAGTGAATGGGTCCACCCATCTTCTTATTACCAACAACAATCTGTTCCTTAAGACTGTCACTAACCTTTCCATACATATCAGGAAGATTTGACATACCTTCAATAAATCCTTTGTCCTGATATTCTTGAAGTGCTGCTTCTAAGAACTTTTTGGTGAGTCCAGGTGCCGCTTCTTCAAGTCCAGAGATACCACCTCCAGCAATACTAGGAGCACTTTCTCCTTTGTTCGAGATATTAATCTTAG